>JGI10211J34971_10004106_pt1 | contig 11593 bp, 11 predicted proteins | sample Etolagsediment_FD_34971 | JGI IMG/M metagenome (IMG submission 34971)
GGACGAAAGGCACGAACATTCAACTGCCGCCAGGAAATCCAGCGACTGCACCGAGCTGCACGAGCGCCGTTACGAGCCATATCCAAAGCATCACTACGAATATCGCTGCCCTGGATGAAGGGAGTGTGGTTTTTGGTTTCAGCTTTTCGAGCTTGCTGGCGGATTCCTTGATAGATCTCGGAGGAAAAAGGTCTCCAGTTTTGAAATGTGAAATGAGTGCGCAGCAATCCAGGTGCCACATTACGTGCAATCAGGGCTGCTTCAATCGGGATTGTACCGGAGCCACACATGGGATCATAGAAGGGACTTTGACCATCCCAACCTGATAGCCGTATTAATCCTGCCGCTAAAGCCTCATTCAAAGCTGCCTTATGGATTTTCCCGCTGCGGTATCCGCGCTTGTGCAATGGATGACCGGTACTGTCCAGATACAGGGTAGCATCTTCACCATCAGCATGCAGTACTATTGGGATATGAGGATTTCGAGAATCAACGGAAGGTCTGCGTCCCGTCTCTTTACGAATTCGATCGACCAGTGCATCTTTAACAACAAGGCTGGCAAAATGGGAGGGGAGTTCGTTGGAACGCACACTTGCAGAAACGGCCACCGTTTGATCAGGAGTAAGCCAGCGATGCCATGGAACCCGGGCAATATTTCGATACAATTCATCGCGATTGCGAAAATTGAACTTCNGTATCTGANACAAAACACGCATCCCAACCCGCGACCATAAATTTGCCTGAATAACTTCTGTCAATCCGCCGGCAAAATGTACCCCTCCAGGTCTTTCTGAAATTGACCCAATGCCGTTAGATCGCAATTCATCTGCAGCGAGACTTTCCAAACCGCGCGGGCAAGAGATAAAACAGGACGACTGCTCAATGTGCTTCATCGTGTTCCTGTCCAAAATTTACAGGATGGAGTCATTGCTAAAATGTGCCAATGAGGGAAATCAATTGGTATGAACCCCGGGGTAAGCTCTGAACCCAAGCTTCCGGGCTCCGCCAAAAGTCGGGAAACCAAGTCTCGGGGAAATAAATCGAGCACGCCTCCCTGGTGGATTAAAGTTGTTCGATAATCTGGCGGACCTTCTGAACCACCTCTTGACATTCTTCTTTCGTCTCGGCGGGGCCTAAATCGAGGGGATTGATCGGTTCACCAATCGTAATATCGATTTTCTTAAACCACACCGGAAAGAATCCACCTTTATAAGGGAGACCCTTAAGATTGATCGGAACGATTTTCCGAGCCCCAGAATTGTGGATCAGACGACCCAAAGATGGACTGTTCCGCCCCTTTTCAGTAATACCGCGGTATCGCGTCGAGGATGGGAATATTAAAACATTGGATCGTTTCAGAGCATCTATAACCTTTGGATGCGTGTTTCTACCGCCACTATCTCTCAGGATGGGAATACATTTGCTGTGATCAAACCACCAGGACGTAAATTTGCCTTTGTAAAAATTGGTCTTCTCGGGGACATTATGTGGAATGACCCAGGGACGGTAAATAGCATCATACGGTGTATACAACAGGCCAATAATCCAGCTGTCAACCATGGTATAGTGGCTGGCCAGGAACAATATCCCTCTTTCTTTAGGGATCCCCGCATTGGAATGAACAACCACTCGATTAAAAACGCGGAAATATAAAGTTCCCAAAATCCAGTTAATGACCAGGACCAGCCGGGTACTCCAGCTTTCGAGCTTGTCTACGGCAATATCATTGGTTTGAATGACAGTCTGTGTTCCGTCGCTCATTTGACCTCGGTGAAAATGCTTAAAAAGAAAGGAGGAGAATTATCTGCAAAACAGTAATCTTATGCTGTCAGGATTGCATGTATATCACAATCAGAAAGTTAAAAGAGATCAGGGCTTATGTCCAACTCGAAAAGTAGATAGAGTTGAAGACATCACATCCGACCAAAACGATTCGTTCTGGTATTATGGACCAGCGTGCCAGTAACTGCAAAGCTCAGAGTTAAAGTGGTAGAGTTGTAACGTACAGCGGATTTCATGTCGTTCTGAAGATTGTTAATTCGGCAAAAAGTTTATGACTAGGAACATGCCTGAATATTTCTAATTTCTGCGAAGTCAGTCAAGACAGCCCAATTGACAAATTTCAAATGACTATAAAGCAATACTACGCCAGTCCGCACTACAGGGCTGAATCGTTTTGGACGGATATGCAGGTTGGTGAGAACCAATGTGGAATTGGTGAGAAATTCCCAGAAATGCCGTAATTTAACTGGTTTGTTTATAGTATCATTCATGCTGCGTCCCTCAAATGAATATAATGAGTGGTCTTTGGATGTACTGCAATCCGGCATTATTTTTAGGTGTTGGAGTGTCAACGTTGGCACAAATAATTAATCAGACTGGAGATGATTTTGGAATTTTTATTGGCACAATCCGCTGAACAAGCTGCACCAGGACTATTAAGTGTTCTGATATGGCCTATCCTCCCCATATTTCTTATATTCTACTTTCTGTTTATCCGTCCTCAAAATAAACAGCGCAAAGCTCAAATAGAGACCTTGGCCAACCTTAAGAAAGGAGATGCCATTCTTACCCGTGGCGGAATCTATGGTAAAATTGTCGGCTTTCAGGGTAAAGATGAGAATCGGGTGATCGTGGATCTGGATGGTCACGTCAAAATTACTGTAGCCCGCGCTTATGTGGCCGGCCTTGCTGAATCAGCTCCCGAAACCCCTGAGGGCGCCTGATGGCTGCAAAGGAAGTTGTAAAATATGGTGATCCAATCTTGCGTAAAAAGACTGCCGATGTTGAGGATTTTACACAATTAACCGATCTCGTAGAGCAGATGTTCGATACGATGGTCGAGGAAGAAGGCATTGGACTGGCAGCAAATCAGATCGGTGTGGATCTGAATCTTCTCGTCTTTGAGGTGATTGACCTTGATGAAGACATCGATTCGGGGAAAGTAGTGATGGCCAACGCTGAAATCATCGCCAGTAGTGGTAAAGAAATGATGGAAGAAGGCTGTCTCAGCTTGCCTGACGTGCGCATTGAATTAGAACGCCCAGAACAAATCACGGTTCGGTACCAGGATATATCTGGTACAATTCAGGAAACCAGCTTTACCGGGATGCAAAGTCGGGTGATTCAGCATGAATTCGATCATCTCCACGGCCGTTTCATCACTGATTATCTTACACCTGCCAAGAAAAGTTTGATCCAGAAACGTCTGCAGGAAATTGCCAAAAATGGAAAGCCATCCCGAAGCGTCGTCCTGTAATTTATTATCCCTCGCATCAGGGAAGGCCGAACCGTATTAATTCAGTATGCAGCAATTGCCCCCAAACCCTATCATTACTCTCCTCACTGATTTTGGACATGAAGACGTATTCGTTGGTCTGATGAAAGGCGTCATTCTGGGGATCAACAGACAGGCCCGGATCGTCGATCTGACTCATAATCTCAGACCACAAAATATACGTCAGGCATCTTTCCTTACGGTTAAAAGTTACAGTCATTTTCCAGCGGGCACCATCCATCTGGTGATTGTGGATCCTGGAGTAGGGGGGAAAAGACGATCCTTATTATTACACCAGAATGAACACTTTTTTATTGGTCCGGATAATGGTGTGTTTTCTGAGTTACTTGCCGAACAGGAGGGGCTGCCGGTGCGACGAAATTGTGTTTCACTGACCGACAACCGGTATTTCCGATCCACTATCGCTCCAACTTTTCATGGCAGAGACGTATTTGCTTCGGTGGCCGGTCACCTCAGCCGGGGCGCATCCATGTCGGATTTTGGTCAGGCCGTGGATGATCCTGTCCAACTGCCGGAAATGAAGGTATACATCGATGACGAAACCATCCGCGGTCAGGTTGTTCATATCGATAGATTTGGGAATCTGATCACAAATATCACCAGTTCCCTCCTGCGTCAATTTCGTGGTTTCCAGGAATGCATTTTTCAAATTGGTGACTGTCTTATTAATCAGCTGTCACGAACCTATATTGAAGTTCAAATAGGGCAGCCCGTAGCGTACCTGGGAAGTTTCAACACACTTGAGATTGGAGTTCGCAACGGTGATGCAGCCCGTGAAATGAATATTGATTTAGATACAGAGATACGAGTAAGCCTCAGGGCTATTGATACTGAAAAAGATATGTGACCACTCTGAGATCAGCAGGATGAATGTAGAAAAGCTATCACCAATCAGAATAGTATTCATGGGAACCCCCGATTTTGCCATACCTGCATTATCGGAGATACATAATTCACGCCACCAATTAGTGGCCGTAGTCACCATCCCGGATAAAAAAGCCGGGCGAGGAAGACAGGTGAGACCATCTGCAGTTAAGGAATGGGCACTTGATCATCAGTACCCCCTTCTGCAACCCGATTCTCTTGAGGATCCGGTGTTTCTAAATAATATCCGCGACTGTCAGGCGGATGTATTTGTAGTGGTGGCCTTCAGGATTCTCCCTCCTCAACTTTATGAGATTCCTCCCTTTGGCTCTGTCAATATACACGCCTCTCTGTTGCCTCGGTACCGTGGCGCTGCCCCAATTCAACGTGCCTTGATGAAAGGTGAAACTGAGACGGGGGTCACTATTTTTCAAATTGAAAAAAAGGTAGACACAGGCGGAATTCTGATGCAGGAAAGAATCCCCATTCAGTCGGAAGATCAGTTGGGTGATTTATGGCAGCGTTTGGCTCAGTGTGGAGGGCAGAGTCTATTACCGGCATTGGAAGGTCTGATCTCGGGAAAAATCACTCCCTGCAAACAGGATGATTCTATTTCCAGCCGGGCTCCAAAAATCCAAAAGAAAGATACCCAGATCAATTGGCAACGTTCGGCCGAGGTTATCCATAATCAGATTCGCGCTCTCTCACCCTGTCCGGGAGCAAGCTCATTACTGGGAGGCAAAAAAATCAAATTACTCCGTGCCCGGATTTCCCAGGATAAGGTGCAAGATCTTGAGCCGGGTGAAATCCAGCCAATGAAAGATCATCTCAACGTGGGGACAGGAAGCGGAATACTTGAAGTACTTGAAGTACATCCCGAAGGGAAACGCCGCCAAACGACTAAGGAATACTTACAAGGTCACAAATTTGCGCCGGATACATATTTTAATGACTGATTCACTACAATCACGACGACTCGCCTGGAAAGTACTCAACCAGACACAGCGCTCAAAAAGCCGTTTGACCGATGTTCTTCATCGCAGCCTGAACAGCAGCACACTTCCCATATCTGAGCGCAGTTTTATCACTGAAATGGTCAAAGGGACGGTTCGCTGGCAGGGACGACTCGATTTTGAATTACAGAAATTAATCAAAAAGCGGGTTCATGGATTACAGCAGCAATTGCTTAATCTGTTGAGATTAGCCGCCTATCAAATCCGCTTTATGTCCTCTGTACCTGACTATGCTGCAGTATCTACTGCCGTTACACTGGCTAAAAATATCCATGGCGGTGCACCTCAACTGGTAAACGGTGTTTTACGCAACCTTATCCGCACTGTCATTGATCAGCCAGACAAATCTGACTTGGAGGACTGGTGCGCCTGGAATAGTCATCCGCGTTGGATGGTAGATCGCTGGCAGACCCGGTGGTCTGATGACCATGTTCAGCAATTGTTGGACTGGAACAACTCGGTGCCGTCGATCTGGTTTCGGGTCAATACATTGCACTATTCTCCTGATGAATTCCGTCAATATCTTGATGAACGGGATATTCCCTACATCCAATTTGAAGACGATGAACTTTTCTTTCGGGTTCAATCGGGAGGGGCTGTATTGCAGGGCTCCAAATTCAGGGATGGTTCATTAAGCGTTCAGGATCCCAGTGGGGGTTTGATTGTCCATTTGCTGGATCCCAAGGCTGGAGCCACAGTTCTGGATTGCTGCGCTGCACCCGGTGGAAAAACGGGGTATATCGCTGAGAAAATGAACAATCAGGGTCTTATTTGGGCTTTTGATTCTGATCCAGATCGGTTACAACGTCTGGCCCACAACTGTGCTCGTCTTGGCTATGCCAATATCAACGCCGCTGTAAAAGATATTACCCTGGATGATCTGCCCTCCGCAGACAGAATCCTATTGGATGTTCCCTGCAGTGGTACAGGGGTGTTGGCGAATAAAGTGGATATTCGCTGGCGTCGCTGCGAATCCGAACTGATGGTATTTTCTGAATTGCAATTCAAATTGCTGAAACATGCCGCCCGGTCTTTGACATCCGGGGGAATTCTGGTTTATAGTACTTGCTCGCTGGAACCTGAAGAAAACTGGGGCGTCATTGAACGGTTTCTCCTTTCCCAAACTGATTTCTACATGGATCCAGCCGGAAAATTCATTCCAGAGCGGTATTCAGACAATGAAGGGGCTTTATTTGCATTTCCTCCACATCATAAAATTGATGGCGGATTTGCAGTGCGTTTGCGTCGAAAATGATTGCTCGTATTTTTAAATATGGTGTGTCTCTGATCGCTCTGGTGGCTCTGGCTCTCTGGTCACTGGAATCCGTGCTGCTTCCACTTTATGTTGGCGTAAATAATGAGCATTACCTTCCGGATTTGCGCGGTCACTATCTCGATGCTTCCATTATCCAGCTTCATCGGCAGGGATTTAAAACCGAGATCATTGAGAAACCCTTTACTGAAGAATTAGAACCTGGAACAATAGTGGGGATGTCCCCGGCTCCTTTTACAAAAGTCAAGGAGGGACGCACCATCAAGCTGACGGTGGCCCAGGAACGGGCAGATGTGATTATTCCTAACTTCATCAATCGCAGCTTACGCGATGTAATACTGGAAATTGAGCGCTTGGGACTGGAACAGGATACCATCATGGAAGAATATAACGCCGACTTCCTCAGGGGAACCATTACCTATCAGGCACCGAGAGCAGGGCAGATGGTGAAAATGGGAACCCCCATGACTTTCATGGTCAGCAAAGGAGCACCCCCTGATTTCTTCCGGGTGCCGGATCTCTTGAATCTAAGTCTCGCCAGAGCCACTGCGGAGATCGCTACTGCAGGCCTGAAGTTGGGCGATGTGACCTATGAGTATCACCCGGATTTGATTCCCAAAACAGTCATTGACCAGAGTTTGACACCAGGAATGCGTTTGACAATTCCAGCGCGTATCGATTTGATCCTCAGTTCGGATCAAAGTATATTGAATCGATAATATCTGCATTTTGTGGCGATCCAAACAGAAGACAAGGAGGAAACAGAATGACTTATAATCCAAACATGACTCAAACAAATCGCATTATATCCCCCTCTATTCTAGCGGCGGATTTTTCAAATCTGGGGGACCAGATACGACAGGTTGAGATGGCTGGTACTACGCGGTTGCATCTGGATGTGATGGACGGTCAGTTTGTTCCTAATCTGACTTTTGGACCGTTGATTGTTCACGCTATTCGTAAACTGAGTAAGGCGCATCTGGAAAGTCATCTGATGATTGTGGAACCTCAGCGATTTATCCCTCAATTCATCGACGCCGGATCGGACTCCATCATCATACATGTTGAAACCAGTTCAGATATACAGCGCGATCTGGAAATGATCAAGGGCGGAGGAGCAAAGGCGGGAATCAGTTTGAATCCAGATACACCGGCATCTCATTTACTGCCCTATCTCGATTCTGTTGATCTCGTATTGGTCATGTCTGTTTTTCCAGGATTCGGAGGTCAGAAATTTATCGAATCATCCCTGGAAAAAATTGAAAAACTGGCCAAACTAAAAGAGGAAGAAGGCTTCCTGCTGGCAGTAGATGGTGGCATTAATCCCGTTACTGTGGATTCAGTATTCCAGGCGGGTGTGGATATAGCAGTGGTTGGTTCCGCTCTATTTGGAGCCGCTGATATTGAGGAACGATATCATCTCCTTGCCAATGACTGATCCATTCACCATTCGTCAGGAAGTTCGTCGGAAATTGATCCACATGTCCACGGCTGTTGTGGGATTATGTATGTTGTGGGTGGAACCGGGTATCATGCGCTGGATCACACTCACTATGGCAATTCTGTTTCCATTATTGGATTTGGGCAGACGAAAAATCGCGTTTTTTGCGCGCATTTATGCCTCTCTTTTTAAATCTGTAACCCGGCCCTTTGAAGAAAAACATATCACCAGCGCTGCTATCATGTTTGTATCAATGGCGATAACGGTCTGGCTGTTTTCTCCGACGATCGCAGCTGCGGCATTGCTCTTTACCAGTGTGGGGGATGCCGCTGCAGCCATTGTGGGACGTTCCCTCGGACAAACCCGAATTGGTAAAAAAACGCTGGAAGGGACTCTGGCTTTTCTATCCTGCACGATCTGTATCGCCTTGCTCATTCCCAACCTGGCGGCCCGTATCGGTATATTGGGTGCCGTTGGTGCAGGTTTGGTGGAACTAATCCCAATCCCTCATGTTGATGACAACTTGTCTGTTCCAATTTTATCCGCCTTGATAATGACTATTTCCGGAGGAATCCTTTGAACTTTCTTACTCCTGAATTTCTGTGGCTGATCCCTGCCATTAGTATCCCCCTGCTGATCCATATTCTGAATCGCCGGAACCTCCGCGTTGAACTGTTCAGCTCAATCCAATTTTTACGGAAAATGGAACATGAATCCATCAAGCGCCTGCGCCTGATACAGATCCTCCTATTGATCATCCGCACTTTGATGATCATCTGCCTGGTCATGATGCTGGCTCGTCCTGTATCCCGGGGATTGTTTTCCTGGGTAGATGATCCTGGCTCCACCTTCTCCGCCATCCTTATCGATGACAGTTTCTCTATGCACGGTCGCGCTGAACATCTGACGCGACCGGAGTTCTTGAACCAGTCCCTGCTGAACGTTCTGTCAGAAATCTCTGCAGAATCCCGCATCGCAGTAGCCAGTATTGGTGAGGGAATTCTGTTTAACGGTTTGCGAAGTGAATTTCGGATGGCTTCAGGATTTGATCAACCGGGAGATGATTCCGGTGACGTGGCCGCTGCCTGGCGCCATATCCAGCAGAAAGTTGACCGAGACTATGCAAACAAGGAGTTGTTCATCATCACAGATGGGCAAAGTACTCATTTTAACCGCAGCATCTGGCCCCTGGCAAATATGGATGATTGGAACGTCGTCATGGTTCGAATGCCGGAACTGGTTCATAACCTGGCGTTGAAAAATGTACGCCTGGACAGCGAGATCCTGGTCACCAATTCTCCAGTGGATGTTCTGGCTACTGTGGTCAATACCGGTTCAAAGCCCCTGGAAAATGTTCTGCTTCAACTCGCAATTGATGACATCAATGTAGGGCAGCAGGTCATTTCCCTCGATCCAGGAGACGAGGAGGAATTCAGTTTTACGACTGCTTTTCGGACCACGGGGATCCTGCAGGGAGTCGTTGAATTGGCCGCTGACGATCGTATCGAAGATAACCATTTTCAATTTTTAGTTAATCTCCCGCCCCAAATGGATATTCAGGTCTACGGGGGCTCGCTGGATGAATTGACATTTATCCGCAATGCGCTGCAGGCTCTACAGGGCCCGAGCGAAATTTTCGCTGTAAACTATGGCATCTCCCTGGATCTGGAGTCCGCTGATTTGCGTCGTACAGATGTTCTTATTCTTCAGGGAATAGACGGAATGAATGGTCCGATTCAGCAGAATATTCGCGAGTTTGTGCGTCGTGGAGGACACCTGATCGGCTTCCCGGGGACCGTTGACAGTCGTTTGTCTGACTTGGACTTTTTGGGAATTCCCGCTGAAACAGCTACCCGGATCGAACTGGACGATGAATCCTTCCAGTTAATGGACCCCCAATCGCTCCAGGGAACGATATGGCAATATGTTCTGGAACCAGAAATAGATAATCCCGTCAAGTTTTTTGCCTATATTCCCCAGCGTCCCCAGGGTGAATTGACTGTGGGTCTGGAAAATCAGGATATTCTGTGGAATCGCTTTGCGGTTATGGGTGGGACCGTAGACCGCTTTGGTTTTGCAATGGACCTGAACTGGACGAATTTCCCCATTCGCGGGTCTTTTTTGCCGTTCTGGCACGTGTTGCTTTATTCAGGTCGGGAGGAAGGTAATGGTCCGGCTTATGCTGCTGGTGACTCCTGGTCTCGTGTCCTGCTGGCCAGCGAACTCCGGCATTCCATCACCCATTTCAGACCGGATGGGGGGAGTCATATTCTGGAGCCTGACGAGCGTGGTCTTGTGAAAATAGCCAGATTAAAACACGCTGGATTCCACGAAGTGCGCTCTGGACCCAACACACTTGCCCAACTGGCTGTGAATCCACCGTCGGCAGAAATTGAAGGGATTGAGTTATCTGATTCCGCCTTGGAGGAGCCTTTTTCTGGATCGCTGTTGATTTTGCACGAGCCAGGACAAATCGGATCTGAACTGAGATCTGCTCGACTGGGAGTAGAAATGTGGCGTTGGTTTCTGATTCTGCTTTCTGTGTTAATGGTTCTTGAACTTTTATTAGCAAATGAGTATGGACATCGACAATCAAAAAATAATTAAAGCACTCCTGGTTGGAGCTATTCTTCCCCAGCAGACCGTAAGTGAGGTGGATGACCATCTGGCTGAATTAGCCCTGTTGGCGGATACAATCGGCGCTGAAGTCGTCGATCAAGTGACCCAAGCCCGAAAAGAGCCTGATCCAGCCACATTTATTGGACGGGGCAAGGCGGAAACCATTATCAATCAGGCGCAGGAATTGGGCTGTCAATTGATCATTTTCGATGATGAACTCAGCCCAACCCACCTGAAAAACCTGCAGAAAATGGCCAGTGATGATTTGGTCATAATGGATCGCACCGGGTTGATTTTGGATATCTTCAACAAACATGCCCGCACTCGCGAAGCCATGAAACAGGTGGAGCTGGCACGGCTGCAGTATATGTTGCCCCGCTTAACCCGTATGTGGACCCATTTGGAACGTCAGGAGGGGGGAACCGGGACTCGGGGAGGACCGGGTGAGACACAGATCGAACTGGACCGCAGGATGATTAAAATCCAGATTTCGCACCTGAAAAAAGAACTGACTAAAATTGATAAGCAGCGGCAGACCCAAAGTATGAATCGTCGGTCTGAGTATCGTGTTGCCCTGGTGGGATATACCAATGCAGGAAAATCCACCCTCATGAACGCCCTTTCAGGGGCAGATGTGTATATCAAGGATCAACTCTTTGCCACTCTTGACACAACGGTTCGAAGGATCGAGCTTCCATCGGGGAAACCCATTCTGCTCAGCGACACAGTTGGATTTATCCGGAAACTTCCCCATGACCTGGTTGCTTCCTTTCGGTCAACACTGCGTGAAGCGGCAGATGCAAATCTATTGCTGAAAATCCTCGATGCTTCCTCACCGCAAATTCTGAACCACTTACAAACAATCAACAATGTCCTGCAGCGGCTTGAACTTGATAAAATTCCATCCCTGGTCATCATGAACAAGATTGATTGTGTGACTGATCCGCAAATTCTAAGTGGTCTTCAAAAAGAATTTCCCGATGCTGTTTTTATCTCAGCCGCCCGGAAACTCCGCTTGGATGCACTGATGGACTGCCTGACAGAAATCATGAGTTCCAACTACTCCCGGGTGATTCTTGAAATCC
>JGI10211J34971_10004108_pt1 | contig 11584 bp, 10 predicted proteins | sample Etolagsediment_FD_34971 | JGI IMG/M metagenome (IMG submission 34971)
TCTAGGCTCATATGTTTGTATAGATCTAATAATATTGCTTTTAATATCAGTTTTAATATCGTTATAAGCTAGTTCAAAAAGAAACTCTCTAATGTTAGCACCAAATCTTGGCTGAAATGGTTTCTCAAAATGATTTGTTTGTATAAGATTTTTTACAGCCTGTTTTACAGCTGCTGCATCTCTCTTCTTATAGATCTCGCCATTTGGTTTGGCTGTAAATGTTAGATCGATATCAGAATAAAGACGACTTCTACTAGTAATGAGGGTACTAGTATTTAAATTGCCGTCTTCTTTTGATAGAACTCTTGTTGTAGCCATTACTCAAATCTTTTTCTTTTATTTATATCAACGGTTTTCAATATAACCATTCCAGTAATTATTAAATGATTTACCGGCCCAACGCGAATCACCAACTTTAGTGTAATCCCAGGCATTATATCCACCTGGAACACCAGCAAGACTTGTAGGACGTGTATCAACATGTAAAATATTTTCACCAAAACCAAAGCCTTTAAATCCAGCTTTTAAGGCTGCATCAACTAATTTGATTCTTTGTCCGTTACTCAGCCCTACAATATTAATATCTAATGCTCTGCCAAAATAATGTTGTGAAGTACCGTTTTTATCACGACTAGACCCTTCTTTAACAAGAGCATCATTAATAGTAAGTGGTCCTTCGTAGAAGTCCTGCATTCTAGCATATTCATTGTTGAGTAGATTCTTCATTGTTTCTAAAGCACCAGGTCTCATCTTTGGACTTGTTCCAGCTAATGTATCGACAATTGGTACTACAATAGGAGGACCTCCACTAGGGTTTTTTATTGTAAGTAGATTTAGGCCGTATCTACCACCTACTCCAGTAGGTAATTCTACCTTTGAAGTAGCTGATTGTGTAGTAACAGGTGTGGTTGTACATTCTACTAATTCACCTTGAGACAGCTTATTACCATTAAACTGGGTCTCTACAGTTCTATTAAAACTGCCAACCCAACTATCACTAATCTCTGGCATAATAATAATGAGCTGTGCGTCTAATTCTTTGTCTGCATCATAAGTGTCATATGATAGAATCATCTTATCGAATAGTAGTGTGTCTTTCCAGTATTCAGCTAAGTCAAATATGACAGCTGGATCTGATCTACCGTCTAAATCAACGAGGTCATAAACTACGGCCTGACCTTTAAGTTTTAATAGATTTAATCCACTCGCAGTTTCTGCAGGACCAGGTCTATAAACACCCTCTTGTACGATCAGTCTATAATCAGAAAACGCAGCTTTGTTCGTTGCAATAGAACGCATCACCTCAGCTTGTAGATATAATTGACGAGCTAACTGGCGCAATTGTTGTTCATCTTTAATGAAACCTAAGTTAGTAGGGTGTCCGGTCGATCCTAAGAACTTGGCGATAGAAACACCTGGTGCTAATTTAGTATTAGAATTGATAGACACCGCAAAGTCTGGATTGTAGACAGGATCTGGTAAGATACTAGATACTAGGTTTGTTGGTAAGAATGGATCTGAATTTGAAGTAATCTTAACGTTACCAAATCTAATTTGACCAAACTTAGGAGTACTATTTGCACTGACAACCCTACCAATACCAGGAGGTGCAACATTTGTATAGTTACCAGATAGAACACCTTCAGCTACAGCTTGTGTGGTGAAGTCCTCTACAGCTAAGTTATTAGGATCTCTCAATCTGGATCTTACAAGACCTGTAGTTAGATTAAGATCTGATAGACCACCGTATACATCAGTTTTGTTTACATTTTTCTTGATAAAGTCTCCATCATCTATAGAAACAGTTTTGACACCATTTTGAGATTTTGTTAGATAAGTTTCAAGTAATTGAGCTGATGGCATAGCTGTCACTTTAGCATCAATTGCTGCTGGATCTGCAGCCGTGTTTGTAATAGATCCAGCAGAACCTACACCACCCCCACCTACAGGGTCAGCATATGCTTGTGATTGTGCAACAGTAGCAGTTACTGCAACTCCGTTTAGGTCTCCATGGAAAGTATCAGCATACATGGCTGTAGCTGTCACATTTTCCTCTGCCCACAATGATGTAGTTTCTAATGTAAGAGTTCTAATATTCTTTTGAGTGTACATATTGTAGTTGTACATAATAACATTTTCACCGCCTATTGTACCCTCATCACCAAATACAGAAAGATTGGTAGCTGCAGCATTTAGGTCAGGTGTTGAAATATTAATCTGAGATTCTGATGTTAGTGTCGTCAAACCACTTGACACATAATTAGCATCACCATCTACGTTGTTACTAAATGTACCTTTAACGTTATTTGATAGACCAGCCAACGATGTATGTACAACCTGACCTGCAGATGTTCTCGATGTGCCTTGTCCGACAGTCTCACCAAGTGATGCACCCACCTTAGTTCTATGAGAACCATTTACATCCATATTGTAGTTACCATTAGACTTTACATTAAAGTTAGCGCACTCAATATTAAAATCACCGGTAACCTTTAAATTTAAGTTACCTTTATAAACAAGATTACCCTCACCCTCAACAACAACGGTATGATCGTCTGCAGTCAGTTCAACTTTGTTTTTAGTTGATGTGACTAGAACTGTACCATCACTTCTTAGTTCTACACCTGATCCAGTTCTATGCTTGATTAGAACTCTTTCATTGCCTGGTGTATCATCAACTTCGATGATGTGGCCTGATACTGATTCAGAGACTTGATTATGTGGATATTGCGATGGTGCCTGTGGAGCTAGACCTAATGAAAGACCTAGGTCACCGCCTCCAGTGTACAACTCATTGCGTGCTGCACCTGTTGCAGCAAAGTTCAAATTAGAACTAAAGAAGTATTCAGACTTCGGATACTGAGCTGTAGGTTCTTCGCTGTTGTCCGGACTAACACCTTGAGACTGTGTAGTTCCCTCAGATGTAGATAGACTTGTATCTAAATTTTGATTTGTAGTTGTCATATCAAACCTTCACTTTAATGAGTTCTGCTCTTGTATATGGTGGTTGTTCTGATGGATTATCATAAACATTTTTCTTGCCAAATAGATTTTCCATTTCAATTATTACATCAAATCCTGGATCTCTTTGAGTTCTATCAATATCATTATGTCCCATAATTTGTATTCCTGGTCTTGCTGCATATGATGCTATACAAAACTGCTGGAATGTTTGTATTTGTTTGCTTGTCAATGAATCGGCTGACAAGAATCTTTTCGGATTAGTCGTACCAGTAGGAGCATTGATACCGCCGACAAATGCAATTTGAATTGAATAGTCCTCATGATTATTATTCAAAGATCCACCTTCATAAACTGTAGGACGTCCTCTCTGCAATGAACCGTCTTTTCTTATAATATAATGATAGGGTATAGAATCACCATTTCTACTCATAATATCTTGAATATCACTAGCATCAATATCTTGGTTATTGAAATGCTCTGTCCAGTGAACAATGACCTCTGTTATTTCTCTGGTGATACTCTTTAAATCTACCTCTAATTCTTCCATCGATGAGACATAAGAGAAGTTATGACTTTTTGGTGTATTCGCAAAGTCCCAGGTCTTGGCACCAGTATCAATGTTATTAGTGATTGTAGGTATGTTACCAGTAGGTGTAACAATATTACTACTTGCTCTGTTATCTATACCGCGTAAAGCATCTCTTAATTGTCCTGGCGGTAGATCAGAATACTTAGTCAAAAAATCTACAGCTTGGTTTATCTTTGTCTCTGTACCCTCACTTACTAGGCTTAAAACAAAACTCATATCAGATTCAGGCAAGGTAATCCGAACACCACCTAAAGCTGTTAATGATCCTACAATACTTCTACCATTACCTGTAAGAGTTTCAGAAACATTTTCTATAATAGATCCAAAACCTTTATTTAATTCATTATTAATTCCAATAACAACCTTTGAAAACTCGCCAAGTAAACCAGCTCTAAACTTATTAAAGCTAGCAAATACACCACTTACTGCACCAATAATTGGAGTTATAAGATCATTTATACTTGTTTCAAATAATTCAAACTGTTTCGCCTGTAGATTTTGTGCTTGACCTAATACTGTACGTAGTTGTGCATCTGTAGCATTTGTTGTCTTCTTAGTATGATATAGTATTGCTTCCGGATCAGATGATGTAATTTGCACTTGATTAAAACCATCTTGAACAGTTTTACCAGTCAGTGCATTTAAATCAGTACGGTCATCCCCAACTTCTAACACTAATTTGCCTTTGAGTCCAGGCACATTTTTAGTAAGTTGTGTAACTGCAAAAGCACCGATTAACTGTTCAGGTCTTGAATTAGTGATACTCTCTACAACATCGTCAGCACTCTGAGCTAAGGCCTGAAAACCAGCCACCGTTTCAAGTGCTCTACCTAACTTACTAGTTGTAGATACAATATTCTGTTGAATAGCCGTATTAGCTTTACTGAGAGCGCCTTCTAATCCAGCATTCTGTTGTATTCTTTGTAATTTTCTTTCAATATCAATAGGCTGAAATGACATTATCCTGCCCCCGCACTTGTAATATAATTATCTGTAAACTGATCATAAGCTGTTTTGGCAAATGCTTCTCTTTCTGTTATAACTGTAGGAGTTATACGTGGATTCTCGTAATATCTTAAGAATATCCATGTTGCATTTTTATTATCTTTACCACCAGTAAATTTAGTAGCCTTTTTCAACAATGAATTTTGGAAGTATGCATAATTCTCTAACTCATATTTCACAAACTGTAATTGCACACTAAATTTACGCCAATCGCTGTTTAATCTATTAGCGGCGAAATCTTTTAATTCTTGTAATCTTCCTACATCGGGATTCCATTGTGCAATACCTTGTGATGTTTCACCTTCAACACTAGACACCACGACTGTACTAAAATTAGATTCTGCTTCTAAATTACCTACTATACCTGCAGCCTGAGCTGGTGTATAACCATTATCAGTAAAGAATATCATGGCACCTAATCTACGTTGCGCTATTGTATAAGAGGTGTTATCATCTAAATCCAGATTCTTTACATCATTACGAACTGTTGTACCATCTACACCACCGTTAGCACCTAATGAAGGATTAGGTGCATTTTGATTTAATGCAGCCCGTCTTCTTTGCTGTAATGTAGGACTCTCCTCTTGGTTTAAATGACCAAGAACTAATGGAAGCTGAGATGTTTTTCCATCCAAGAATATACCAAAGACTAATGCACCCGGCAATAACTTTGGTATCTTACCAATTCCAGATGTTCCGCCCTCTGTCGTAGGTAGAACTGTAGATGCCCAAGGTAAAGATGATTGGGGGATCTCTTGTTGGTCAGTAGAGTGAATACCACGTATCTGTACCTGAACACGGCCTAGTTTATCAGGATCCATGTTATCTACAACTCGCGCGATAAACCACCTAAAATTATCACCATAAAAGTTTGTATCTAATCCTTTCATTATGTAATCCTTCTATTAGCAATTCTTGCACAAGAGATTTGAACTGTATGGCTTACATCTACAATATTAAACACATGCCTTTTTGATAACATTATGTAATTACCAGATCTTTTTGTGTCAATAGGATTCGTAGTTTCATCGACTATTTCATTTTTATAGATTGCTATAGCGACCTGATTGCCGACAGATGTGGTGATATCCTTGGTCATAAACTTAAGACCTGGAACAATAATACTTAAATTATTTTTATTCAATAGTTGTTCAATTGCATACTTAAACATTTTTAGTTTATAGGCTGTTGGATCTGTTTCATATGTCCAGTTAGATATATCTTGTTGATACGGAAATGTTTTGCCGCCACCAATCTGTGAAAACTTACGTGAATTGAATTGACTTAGTTTGCGCGTATCTGTACCTGATGGATCTGCAACAAATAAGTTATCTAATAATATATTATCTTGGTCTGCAGGCAGTACACCTGAATTTAACAGCTGTTTATAGACTTTATTTACATCATGTTCATATTTTATGTCTTTACCATCTGTCATATTTGTTGTAGTAAAGTCAGAACCAAGTGCGCCTAACTCCGATAGTAACAATGTGTCCTCTTGATTAGGTGCCTCTAGTTTGTATATAGACCTAGCTTGTAGTAAAACTGAGTTAGCTTTGTCATTTGCAACTGATTGGTCATACTGAAATGGTTCGTTATAGTTAAAGGATTGTCTACCTATAATTGTATCTAAGTCAGCTAAAACCAAATCATCGGTATAAAGAGACGAGTATAAAAAGTATGGACTACCATTCTCTGTAGTCATTTTATCTAAAGCCATCTTTGTAGCTTGAAATGGATTAAGGTATGGTACAATAAGTCTAAATTTTGATTGATAAGATGTTTTGTAAGTGTTAAGACGTTTATAAAGAGATCTACCAAATTTATCATTTAATATTTTAGCGATAATCTCTTCACCACGACCATCATATGACTTACTAAAATTCTGTACGCTATTATAGAATCCAATGTCCTCAATAAGATTAAACAATAACATTGATGTCTTGTCATTAGATTTGTGCACCTTTTCAATTCTATTCATAATAAAAGTTTTGCTGATAGTTGGTGCACCATCAACAGGCATTGATAGCTCTACATTTAATCTTTCTGTACCTTGGAAGTCAATAGCATTAAAGATATTATTATCATCGAGAATAAGAACAGAGCCCGTTAAATACGGCATATTAATATTTTCAAATATGTTTAGCTCTACTGCGACATTCTTTATATCAATAAACTGTTTGATTCTTTCAGATGTGATATAAATCCTATCTACAGAAAAGTCTTCTGCCGATTGTACTTCTTTAGCCATTCTGTTCTCTTAATAACTTCTGGAATTCATTAAATATTTGTACAGCAACTCCTGGCTTTAAAACTCTTATTTGTTTTAGATTATCGTTTTGTCTTACAAGTCTATCATAATAACTAATAGCAGTTAAGTTTCCTGTTGATAGATTAAATGGATCCACATCAGCCCACTCACCATCAGAATTCTCATAATGATGAACAGCATCATATTGATTCGCTACACCATCAACTGTAATTGTTTTAATATCGCTTGGATCAAAGTTACGCCAGTTAGTCACATTTGGAACTGAACTTATCTGTACTGTAGAGAAAGTAGAACTAGATAGTACAGCTGTCGCTGACGCTGTAGTTCCTGTATTTCCAAAAGGAACCCAGTCAGGATAAGTTAGATAGTCTTCTAAGATGTTTTGTCTTAACGCTGTTCTGATTCTTGCTCTTGTATCAACATCTACACTATTCGGATTATTATTAAAGTCACGAATCAATGCGGCATCGGCGATAGTGAGTGATCCGTTTCTATTTACATCACCTCTTTTATAACCGTTAAATGTTTCATTTAAAAAGTCGTAATAAACTCCTGATGTCAATGAGCCATCGATAACAGCTTCAAGCTTTACAGCAACCTCTTCATAATCTACAATAGTTGGTTCAGATATTGTTACTGTAGGTGCTTCTTCAAAACCAGAACCACCACTAATTATACTAATAGCACTAACTGCACCCGACGCAATTTGTGCAGATGCTGTAGCAGTTGTATCACCGTTAGTAATTGTAACAGATGGAATTTGTGTATAACCAGCCCCACCATTAGTAACAGTAATAGATCTAACTTCAATAATTGGTTTAACAACTAGTTGACCCAGATCAAGATTTCTTTCTAAAACTGTACCTATTGCTGATGGATTTGATAAAGAACCCTGAATGACAGTGTCGCCAACATACATTCTGTCATGTATAGCATCTGAAGTAGTAATCACCTTGTTTGGATAGTATTCTTTCGACCTTGTTTGTAGCTCTTGGAACGTTAGCGGCCAACCCTGTCTTCTTATATTTTCATTTAAAAGGTAGAACATCCAGTAATAGTCGACAGTATCATACAGTCTAAATGATAATGCGTCTGGTCTCTCACCATCTCTAATCTCATAGTATTCATAAAAACTAGCGTCATCTGCAATCTGATCTATAAGGTCAATATAAGCAGTAATGTTTTGGAATTGAGTAGGATCTATCTCATTACCAAAATAGTATGGAACAATTGGAAAGTTTCTAAAATAAGCCATTAGTAACCCTTTACAATATCTTGTCTTCTCAATGCTCTTTCTTCAATGAAAGTAAGCGTGATATCGATTTCCGGAAATTCACCATCCTTATGGAACGACATACTATTTGGGTTGTAGTTTGTATCGAATCCCTGCAAAAAGCATGGTAGAATCTTTGATGCTACAGAATTACCATCATATTCCATTTCAATCTTAAATTTATTTGGATATCTGTAACCTATTGAGACATTAGTGTTGTTTTCTATAATATCGTCTGGGTACATATTTTTTCTGAAAAACTCAATAATCTTTTTAATCTCAGCTGCTTCTTGAGCATTATTAGGAATCAATTTAAATGTAAAACCAAATGTTCTGATTCCAACGCCACGTAATAGTGATCGTCTATTAGGATTCAATGTAACACCTGAAGTAACCTCTATAGCTCCACTAACAGGCTCGCTAAACTTGCCAAGTGTCTTTTGAGTATATATTGATGCAGCTTCTGATGTAATGCCACTTTTAAATGCATCAATAACACCAGTGATATTATCAAAAAATCTTTCCGCCCCTGCAGCTGCAGCTTTAGCTAATGACCCAGGATTTTCCTGTAAAGCTCTTTCAGCAGCACTACCAGTAGTTCCAAACGCTACGTTTTGATAATCTATATTATCTCTAAATGACAGCTGAGTTGGCATATGCATAGTCACGCTACCTTTGGGGCTGTGTTGAACACCATTATATTCTAATGATTGATACGTACCACCAAGAAGTGCCTCTAAGTCATTAAAGAAATCTAAGAACTCCTCGATCTCTTGAATTAGATCGTTCAAAGCATTCGTAGCACCAGTAGCATTTGATGTACCAAGAAGTTTTGAACCCAATGTTTGGTAATCAGCCTTGAGTGCTGTAAACTTGATTGTACCTTTGTACTCATCCTGATAACTCAGAGGATATCTAAATCTAGGATTAGTTGCACCCTCCAGTTCATCAAGAAAGGTAGAGGTTGTATCTATTATATCCATTTGTTGTCCTAATAAATATAGAAAAATCTTAAGATTATTTATAAGGTATTTATGGCATATTCTGGCAAATACAAAGTCAAACATCGTAGTAAGTATAAAGGTGATGTAGACAATGTAGTGTATCGATCAATGTGGGAACGAAACGCGTTTAAATGGTGCGACAACAACCCTAACATTAAGCATTGGTCATCCGAAGAAGTCGTCATACCATATTTATGGGAGATAGATAAAAGGTACCATAGATATTTTATGGATCTTAAGATTACATACAAGGATGGTAGAACAGTTCTTGTAGAGATAAAGCCTGACAAAGAGACTAAACCTCCAAAGAAACCTGATAAGTCTAAGCGTTATATCAGCGAGGCTATGACTTATGTGAAGAATCAAAACAAATGGAAAGCTGCACAGTCATATGCTAAGGATAGGGGCTGGGACTTCCAGATCTGGACAGAACATACTCTTGAAAAAATGGGCATCAATCCCAAACAAATTAAACCTTTAAAACCACTCAAACCTTATAAGAAGAAGACTAAAAAATGACAGTGATTACCACAAAACCAACCGGTACTTTTATTCATATTCCTAAAAATGCAGGTGTTGCTATTAGTCAGTGGCTAACACACAATGTTAATGGCGCATATCTTTTTAAGCAACAACATGGTGGAAAGCATGCAGCACAGAAAAGAATCAAAAAGTGGATGGATGCTGACCAAAGACAGATGGATATGGGATTTACTTTTTGTGTAGTAAGAAATCCATGGGCAAGAGTTGTGAGTGCATATCATTATTATGTGCGCAGAAATCAAACAAGTGGTGGTCAACATGGAATTGATCCACTTAAAACTTCATGGGAAGAATTTGCTAACAGAGAATGGGAACACGGTAAGTGGGGTTGTGTTCATAAACAACAAGTAACATATTATGATAAAGTAGATTATATCTTAAGATTTGAGAACTTAGACAAAGACTTTCTTAAGATCCAGGACATGTACAATTGTTATAAACCATTGTTCCCTGCTAATCAATCAAAGCATAAAGACTATCGCAAATACTATACAAACCCACGCTGGATCGATGATGTGGGTCAACACTATAAGGACGATATTAAAGAGTTCGGATATTCCTTTGAATAGTTATAAATAGTGTCATGAGTAACTTATTTAACAACTTAGAGTTAGAGGCTTTCAGAGCCGGTATTACGCCTAGAACACGACAATCGCGTGAGTGGTTTCGTAAACGCGTTTCTAGTATGCGTGGTATTAATCGTAACGCTTTGATGAGAGAAGAGCCTGTAGAGCTTGATAACGATAGCGTTGTAGGTAACATGTACATGTTCTTCTACGATCCTAAACTAAAGAAGGAACTGCCATACTATGATAGCTTTCCACTAGTGATTGTAATTGGGCCAGCAGAGGGTGGTTTTCTTGGATTGAATTTACACTATCTACCACCATTACTACGTGCTAAGTTTTTAGATGCATTATTAGATTATACAAACAATAAGAGATATGATAAATCTACTAGATTTCGTTTATCATACAACTTGCTCAAGAGAGCTGCAAAGATGAAGTACTTTAAACCATGTGTCAAACATTATTTAAATGAGCATGTGAGAAGTAGATTTGCAAAGGTTCCGGCACCTGAATGGGAGATCGCTACATTCCTGCCGACCGCTGACTTCCAGAAATCTAGTAGAAACAAAGTTTATAGCGATTCTAGGAGAATGATCTGATGCTTGGTGTTGATGATTTTAAGAGTTTAGTCACTTCAAAGGGTGGTCTTGCTAGATCAAATCTATTTGTAGTAGAGTTACCCGGTATCTCACCATATGCTACAATGTCAGAACTCAATCTATTATGTAAGGATGTTGTTCTACCTGGTAGACAGATTACGACACGCGAAAGAACCATTGGGTTAACTACACGTAAAATGGCTTATGGTTATCTTGTTGATGATGTATCAATGACATTTCATGTGATGAATGACTATGGTGTCAAAGAGTATTTTGAAGCGTGGCAGAATAAAGCTGTAGACCAAAATACATATGAGGTTGGTTACAAATCTGATTACGCACAGTCTGTAAAGATTAGCCAGATTAAAAAGGGAAGTGGTATAGGAGTAGCTACTACTAACCAACTAGCGACAGATGAAGTAGTCTACTCTTGTGTATTAGAGGAAGCTTTTCCCACTACACTCAATGCTATACAATTAAATAATGAATTAGATGGGATTTTAGAACTGAATGTGCAGTTATCTTATACAAACTGGAGATCTGCTGTCACTAGTGAAGAATCACTCAATTCAATTTTAACTCTTAACGGGGCACAAGTATTACAAACAGGCACATAATTTTAAGGATGAAATGAATGGCACTACCTAAATTAAATGATGTACCAAAGTATGACGTCATTATACCTTCTACAAAACAAGAGATTAGATTCAGGCCTTTTTTGGTAAAGGAACAAAAAATTCTTCTGATGGCTTTAGAAACTAAAGAT
>JGI10211J34971_10004113_pt1 | contig 11579 bp, 19 predicted proteins | sample Etolagsediment_FD_34971 | JGI IMG/M metagenome (IMG submission 34971)
CTCTTCCGATCTGTCATCGAGGCTCAGACTGCGGCATTCCTTCAAGAGGGTAACGAGGTTACTACTCTAGCCTATGGTGAATCGGGCTTACCTCCTCAAGAAAATGCACCTGTATCCCACTATCCTCAATTCTATGGCTTAATAGAGGGCAGGGATTACGCTTTTGATTTAAGAGATTAGAGGTTTGTTATGTCTTATTTTAAAAAGGGACAACTAGTTAAGGTTATACCTAACCTCTCACAGTCACATAGAACGGCTAATTTTACAGTTACTAAATCTATGATTAGAATGGCTGGTAAAGAGTACATTATTGAAGAGGTAAAATCCAACGATTCACATGGAACTCGTTATAAGATAAAGGGGTATTGCTTCGTAGCCCACTGGTTAGAATCTGTAAAGGGTGATGGAAGAGCTGTAGAGGATGCAGTAGTTAGAGAGCACAAAGTACTTCCTGCTAATCCAGATAAAGGTTATATATTGGCTGATGATCTTACTGAACATGACTCTCATGTAGATGCTCTTGCAATGTTTAACCTTTACTCTAAGAAAGATATACAAGGGTTAAGAATTAATCCATGTGGTGAGATTCCACTACCAAGTCTTAAAAGGTCAATGCTCACACCTTCTGAAGAGAAGCAACTTTACTTAATCATTTCACAACGGAGCACATCATCATGAACGTAACCATCCCAACTTACAAATCTGTACTAGAAGGCGATGAGTCTGTAGCGGCGGCTGAAGTAGAGGGTAATCTACTTGTAAGCCAAAAACGTACAGAGCAGTCTATTTCTACACTTGAGCTTGAACTACTTGAGCGTCAACAAATCCTTCAACAAGTAGTGGGTAGAAAGTCTATTGATATAACGGCTATCTTGAATGCTAAGCGTCAGGTAGCATTAGCGGAAAATGCTGTGGAAGAGGCTAAGGCTATCTTCTCTGCACTCTTTCCAGTTGAGGAAACTTCATAATAAGGAGACTTTATGCTTGGAGTTCTAAAGCACACAGGGGAGACTATCCCCCTTCTTAAATCAGTAAAGCACAATGGTAAGGAATATTACCAAACTGCTACTGGAGTTATTGCAAAGAGTAAAATCAAGCGTATAATTCCAGATCGTAACAATATCTTTCATCCAAAGATGAGGGGTACTGCTGTTGGTGAACCGCGCAAACGTGGTATAAGTAAGAAACAACATTAAATAATTCTTACACTTTAACTTAACTTTTTAATCTCATATATGAGGAGTTTTAAATGTCACAATTAGATATGTCAAAGAAAGCTACACTTACTGTCATCAAAGCGGATGGCTCAGAAAAGACCATTGAAGTTGCAGTAGGTTGTATTGTACGTACAGCGTTGGAAGATGCTGGACTTAACCCTGACAACTTTGTTGTTCCTGAAGGTACTAACCTAGCTGAAACTGCTGTTGGTTCTTCGGGTGGTATCGCTGTTGAAGCAGGTAACAAAAACGTACAAGGTGCTTAATACTTAGTATGTTTTAAAGATGCCCTTTCCTCTGGAGAGGGTATTCTAAAATATATTATTTTGCAGAGGTTTATAATATGCCTGATACTTTATTCGAGATTATTAAATTAAATTCTAGTTACTCTGCTATGGTGTCTGAGTATAACCACTACTCTCGGAGAGTAGAGAGTCTTAAAGATAGAATTAAATCTTCTTATAAGAAAAGATCTTTAGCTTATATGGAAGTATATAGACTAAATACTGCTAAAGGAGGGTTTCATAGTAATGTAAATTACTATGTAAACTCAAAGCTTGATTTTATCAGTAAAATAAGCTATAGTATAAGGAATAACTTATATTCTTTAAGAGATTCTAGAGCTATACTAGCTAATTATAAAGCTAAGCTATATGGTAATTTCCCTTTAGAGGCTTACTGTAGCTCAGACCTTAACACTATTATAAACCCTGATGCATTTGTAAAAGCTTCTAAAAGGTTTAACTACATACGTAGAGCTTCTTGGAAAATTACAAATGATAAGCTATTAATAACATTCCTTACTCGTAGTATGGTATGTAGGGATATTGAGCATATTCAAAGTCCCTTAATACTACCTCCTTGGAAATGGCAGATAGAGGTAGGAAATACTACTACAAGTGGAGGGTCTTTAGAGCTTTTCGTGTGGTCTAGAGACTTGTATCTATGCAAACCTCATCCTCATATATCTGAGGGAGTTCTTGCACATCCAAGACTATATTATGATAGAGTAGGTAGTGCAAGGCGCGATGGTGAGATTTATACTGGAAATGCGTTATGTCTAGGAGGGTTAACTAAAAACTCAATAAATATAGCTTTAAAGGCGGGCAATTATACTCTCTTTTGGGCTTTACTCTACAAGTACATGACCTCTTTTAATTCAAATGATGATTGGGGTAAAGAGACAGGCTATATGAGAGAGGCTATGCCTAGCATAGAGCATCACCTAAAGACTAAAGGAGATGTTATTATGAGAGATAATATTGTAAAACATAATGAGGTACTACAATGGCTATAGATATTTCTAGATCTATCCTAGCATTCAATCCTGATAAGGCTCCTTCTGTAGTTGTTGTAGGTCTTGGGGCAGTTGGTTCTAAAGTTATTGAGAACTTAGTATCCTTGGGTATGCATCCTAGAGATATTGTGGCTTATGACTTCGATAAGGTTGAGGAGCATAACATAGGTAATCAAGCTTTCTACCAAAGACATATTGGTATGTATAAGGCTGATGCTATGCGGGAGCTATGTGAAGATAAGACGGGTATATCTAAGGATAGCTGGAAATTCCATAACCTTAAGCTAGAAACTCTTAGCCTCGGCAGGGAGTATGACAATAAACCTGTAATTGTATTCTTAGCTGTAGACGGTATAGATACTCGCGCTAAATTTGTTAATGATCATCAATATAATCCAGCCTTCTTTATTGATGTTAGGGTTGGGTTTGGTTATGGCTTTGTTTACACCTTCTCTGATCTCATAGGAGATACTACGGATAGATATAAGGACACACTCTTCGAGGTAGAAGAAGTTGATACTGGTACAGCGTGTGGTACTTCACAGACTATTAACCCCGTTGTTAATGTACTGTCATCAATAGCCGTACAACAAATGATGAACCTTATGAAAGGTTATCAAGCTCCCTTTAAACACCACTATATCACTAAACCTATGTTCATGCACTTAATGGAGAAATAATCCTTATGGCCAAGAAAAGATCCAATAAGCAGAATAACAAGCCTGTTGTTACTGCGCCCGAAGCTTCCTACGAAGTCTCTTCTAACTCTCTTACTCCTAAGACTTCTCCTTTAACAGATCTTAGGAAGCCTGCTACTAAACCTCCTGTAGCTGTATTCTCTGAAGAAGCTTGGGAGATGGTAAGTCATATTATAGGTCTAGATAGAAAAGATGAGGTGGGTTGGTACATGGCTACCACCTACAACGAAGAGACTAACCAAGTCTACATAGATAAGTTCTGGATACCTAAGCAGGTATGTACTCCTACTACTACTGAAATTGATAAAATATCCCTAGCATTATGTAAGGCTGATTACGTTAAGAGTCGTAATGAAGGTGAGTTATTTAATGCTTGGTTCCACTTACATCCCGGTAGTCTAGGGGTTACACCTTCTGGTACTGATGAAGATATGATTGCTGACCTTATCTCAGAAGTACGTGATAATATGGACTATTATGTTCGAGGCATTGTTAACAGTAGTGGTCGAGTTAAGATTGACTTCTACTCTATGAAGCATGGCATTGTACATGAAGTACTGGATTACTTTATTGATAAGCCTCAGTTTGAAGCTATGTACAATGAGATTGATCTCTTACTAGAACAGAGTGTATCTAAGCCTAAACCTAAGTATATTACCAAAGGTAATCTTAGACACTTACCTGTTACCTCAGACTTTCAATCACTATCTAGTCAGATTGCAGCACAATCTTCGATAGATGACGATACAGGATACCCTCTTTTGGCAGGTCTTGGTGATACTTTAGATGATCAGGTCTGGGATTTTGATGAGCAGGATAATCTTACCTACCATCAAGATTATAAGACTCTCTCATGGGTTAATGACCGAATGTTCTTTAAGCATAAGACAAGTAACATAGAGTTCTTTGCTGAACATAATCCTCACACAGACCAAATAGATATATTTGTTAAGAGTAATCGTAATAGAGCCTCCTTTACTAGTCCCATTACTGCAAGTATTGAGGTAGAGTACTGGACTTCTCTAATGGCTGATGTTTCTTACCAAGCCTAAGTTTCAATAATGTACGTTATGGATTATACGCAAATAATTGGATGGATTTTTATTATCGGGCTTCCGCTGTCTTGTTTGGCGTGGGCGATTGGGATAACAAGCTGGAATGATCGAATTGGCAAATAGCTGTACTAACTGACAGAAGTGTAAATAATACACAGTATTCCCTATATTACAGAAATGTAATGGAACTAAACGCTGTTTTCGGTGTCTAACAATACTTATTAATTTAATGTATATATAATAATCTTTATATCTCAGCTATCCAAAAAGCTGAGATTTTATAAAGTAAATATTAATTTTTAATCTTTGAGGTATATTATTTTTTCTATGAAAGAAAGAGATTACATTGACGTATTAGATACAGACCTTACTGTATCACTAGACGATGCAGAATGTATTACCTGCACTCGTTGCGGAGCAAGGGTTAACCTAACAACAAATGAAGTTGAATGTATTATTGATGATCCTTTGGACTGTGAGTACTATCAGCACTCTACAGACTACGATGGAGAAGGTGAACCATCTGAACTAAATTTTGAGGTTTAATATGAGAGTTAGTATATTTGTTTTAATATATATGATAACTATTATTGTCTATCTTAGCTATGCACACGAAGTAAAGGAGACCGAAGAAGTAGATAAGTCTGAGGCAGTATATGAGCCAATGCCTAGCTCTTGGTATCGGTACTGTATAGACGGGTATGGATATATAGCAGGGAGTACTAGTCTAGCTCTAGCCTTAACTCCTGAAGGTGATCCCGTTAGATGTTCTATGGATGCAGTTTAATGTATGACAAGTCTACGAAACGAGATACGTCTTTTAGGTTTAAGCCTCGAAGATGGTCAAACCTTAAGAACAGTATGCCCTAACTGCACCGCAGCTCATGAAGAGACTTTTATCCTTACTCGTGATGGTGACAGACTACTGTACCAATGTAAGAGAGCTTCATGTAATACCAAGGGTAGGATTGTATCTAACTCTGCACTAAAGTCTGGATCACATAACCAGAAGAAAGTATTTAAACCTAAGTACTTTGAAGGTGAGGCTTGGCCTCTAGATGAACAGACACCTATATGGTCTACACTCAAAGCTAAGTATAACTTCTCTGATGAAGATATTGAAGTATTCACTCAAGAAGGTGTTACCTTTGAACTAGAAGACTTCTCAGGACTTAAGTTCCTACACTTCCCTATCTACCGTGAAGGTAAACTAATAGGTACTTGTAGAAAGTCTATTAACCACAAACCAAAAGAAAGACGTAAGAGTAAGCTCTACCCACATATACAAGGTATACCATACTACTACTTCCCTAACGTAGGACGTAGCAAGGAGCTATTTATAGTAGAAGGGTGCATGGATGCGATTAAGTTAGCTTGTATGAATAAGTCTGCAATGGCATTAAATGGTACATCCTTGAACATAGAATGGTTTGCAGAGTATCTCAAGGAAGCCGAGTGGATAGAGACTGTTGTACTAGCTTTAGATCCTGATGCTCAGTCTATAGCTAGAAGGATGGAGAAAGATTTGAGCCTGTTTATTAACTCTAAGGTTCTTGCTTTACCTAAAGATCCTAAAGACTGCACTAAGGAGCAGATCAATGAAGGTATGTCTTTACTACAAATTTGATTTTATAAAAGATGCCTTTGGTCATCGTTTCAACAAAGACCTTGGTAATCAAGATATACTAAGCTATCACAGTACTATACTTGATAAGTTAAAAGATTATAGTTTCGATGCCTATAAAGCTCGTCCTCGTAGCTGGAATTTTATGGATACTACAATCCCTATGTTCTTTCTAGAGCATCTAAGATCTCAATCTATAGAGTTATGGTATCATGCCAAACTCCCTGATCAAGGAGGATGGTCACACCCTACTACGTATGAGTTTCTTTATCAAGATCCTGTTACCACTAGATTATTAGTTAAAGATGAGCCTAAAACTTACTTTGCTACACAGCAAGCATTAACTCAGTATAATTTTCTAAGAGGTCATGAGATAACAAAGCATCTACCTATAATGACCGCATTAATAGGAGAAGCTTTTACTAATGCAAAAACAGATCCTTACGATAATAATCCAGACTATCGTACTGACTACTGTGATTTTGTGGTTGATATGCTTCAGCCCGATTATATAGCTGCTAGACACTATCCTTTGCGTAGGCATATAGGTCATATTGATCGTATCTACAAGGATAAGATGAACCTAGATTTTACAGATTTTCTTGAGGAGCTATACTACCGAGGAGGTAGTGGTGCTGTACCTATACTACAAGGCTTTGGTCAAGGAGATTTACCAGTAAGAGATAATTACTGGAGAATGCCTACTAAGTCTGAGATGGATACTATGCTCAAGATGTGTGAGGATCACGGGTTTGAATGGGTAGCGGTATTTGCAGGTGGTCAGCAGAACTTAAATTTGCAGCTTATGGATCAATGGGGTAATCCTCAAGCCGCTATGGACGGATCATACCCTATAGACTCTTTCTTATCATGAATACCTTAGACCTCTTTGTAGTTAACCCTGACCCTATATCCATATGCTTTATTGATAATGTAATTAAGCATTGTGATCCTTCGGTAATAGCTCAACCTATTATAACTTCAGTACCTATACCTTCCTCCCTGCTACTCTATGTATCAGGTCTTATTATCTTTAAACTGTTTAGGAGAAAACGATGAGCTATGAGTTTAATGAGTTTCAGCTTGAGTGGTTGGAAGCTCTTGATAGTGGAGGTTATAAGCAACATCCTGCCGAGCTATATGGTCAGGAATCTAAGGGCTTTTGTTGTCTAGGTATAGCCTGTATGCTACATCCTAGTGTTGTACTAGAGCCGCATGAGTGGGATGTAACCTTAGAGCAAACTCTTAGTCCTGATACTTATAGAGGTGTTAACGATGATTTAAAGTTAAAATCTACTACGGGAGTTATAGCTCTAAATAAGTATAACATTACACAATTTTTAGAATTTCTGAATACTTTAGAAACAGAAACAACAGTAGCCTTACTTGAGTCATATAGAGAGATGGTTCTTGGTATTGAGGGCTATGGTGTGGATCTTACAATACTAAACGATGACGGTGTTAGCTTTAAAGACATAGCTAAGATATGTAGAAAATTCCCTGAACTGATATTTAACTAAGAGGTTAGTTTGGAAAACAAGATAATTAACGCTTGTTGTTCTTCTAGAGATTGTTTTATTACTGTAAATGCTTTAATAGATTCAAGTACTCTTTCAGATAAGGGTAATATAATCTTTAAAGGTATACAAGATTACTACGCAGCAGATCAATTAGCTGCTAATGTGGATAAGGAGTTACTCCTATCTGGTCTCCAGAGGGATTATCCTAACCATGCAACAATCTTTGAAGCAGCATTACAGGCTGAAGTAGAAGTAAGCCCTCCCAACGTAGCTAAAGAAGTTGTAGCCTTACAACTTGATCGTGCATCTGATCGTATGAAGGATGCTCTAGAGTCAGGTAACAGTAAAGAACTTGTAGCATCTATCGCACGATACCAAGCCATATCCAATAGAGATGGAGCAACTAAAGAAGTAGCTCAAGTATATAACAACGTATCTTTAGAGGAGATCCTAAGAAGCACCAGTGACGAGAATCGTCTTAAACTCCCGAAGGTTATACAAGATCACTTAAAGCGCGGCCCTCTTAGAGGCCACCATATATCTATAGCAGCCCGCCCTGATGGTGGTAAGTCTACTTTCGGAGGTGAGTTCCTAGCTACCTTCCTTGAGCAGGGTTTAAGGGTTATGTACTTAGGTAACGAAGACCCTAAAGATGATATGTTGGTAAGGTTCTGTCAACGTATACTACGTAAGGATGAGGCTACCATAGCAAGGAACTACGAAAAAGCTATGAAGGTCTTAGAGAGAAAGAATTGGAGTAACCTTTACTTTGTTGAAGCATCTCCGGGATCTCTATCTGAGATAAATGAGATTGTAGAGCAGATTAGACCTGATGTAGTAATCATTGATCAGATACGTAATGTACATACAGGTAAAGATCACAACCTTACAACTAAGCTTGAGGTAGGTGGTCAGTTTATACGTAACATAGCTAAGAAGTACTCCCTATTAGCAGTTACTATTACTCAGGTAGGTGATTCAGGTCACCACAAGCCTATACTAGATCTCAATGATATTGATGGAAGTAATACAGGCTACCAAGCTACGATTGATCTTCAGATTATGGTAGGGTTTAATCATGATATGGAGCAACGTGGTGAACGTATGCTTACCTTTCCAAAGAATAAGTTGAGTGGAGTTAAGGAACCTTTAAAGGTTAAGATAGACTTTGATACGAGGAGTTTAATGTAATGGATAAGTTACCATATGTATTTGATCTTTTATATGACATAAAGCATTTAGAAGAGGTGGAGATCATAGCTAGAGGTGAGGCCAGCCATTCGGATGCTGATCCTTACGAGCTATTGAATTTGTTTGAAAAAGAAGGCTTAGAGATACCTAAGTGTCTATTACCTTTTAAGTCAAAGAAACCTCCTTATACTTTTAAGCAGCTTGAAGCAGCTATTTATGAGTATATGCAAAGCGGTGACCAACGCGGCCCTAAAGAAACTTTAATAAAGAATTTTATAAATGGATATGCACCTTATGCCTAAGTTTGAAGTTACGATAAAGAGTGCTGAGTTTTATAAGGTTACTCTAGATGCTGAAGATATAGATTCGGCAGGTTATATAGCACGAGATACCATAACAGACCTCGTAGATATTATGACCCCTATAGAAGATAGTGGACAGGTATATGTTTATGATGTTGATGAGATGGTGGATACTAATGAGCAAGGGTAGTAAACGTAGACCATCTCAAATAGCTAAGTCTAAGTTTGATGATGAGTTTGATCGTATATTCAAAGTACGTAAGAGTACACCGGATCACGGTAAAACCTTAGTACACAAAGACAAAAAGAAGGAGGCTAAGAAAGATGGAAACTATTAGTGATAACTTCTTTTTATTTGTAGTTATATTTTCTGTTGTTATAGCTGCATACGCTTTACTTCCTAAAGAATCCCAAACCAGTAACTTCATCCCAGAGGAGGATATAGATGACACCCCATAAACTTATGTACGCCGCAGACTTTTATAAGGTATCTCATAAAGAGCAATACCCTAAAGATGTTACTAAGGTGCATAGTGTACTTACCGCAAGATCTGTAAACTATAATGAGTACATTGACCAAGAGAAGTTCTTTTGGTTTGGACTAGAGTTATACTTAGCTAAGTTAGACTCCTTTAGTGATTGGTTCTTTAGTTTAACCCACTACCAGATGGAAGAGGAGTTAGAAGCTTATAAAGACTTTTTAGATGAACGTCTAGGTGGTGATAACTCTATAAATCATTGGAGAGATTTATGGGAAGAACGTCAGCTACCTTTAATTATTCATTCAGTAGAGGAGCGGTCGGTATGCAATTTACAGACTCCTTTATTGACTGTAGAGAATACTATTGACGAGTTTGCTTGGTTAACTTCTTTTATCGAAACCTCATTACTATCTAACGTGTGGGGAGTTACTACGGCTGCTAACAGGGCATGGAACATCCGTAACACTATTGAAGGTTACTTTGAAGGTTATACCCCTGAAGAGAAAGAAGCTATTGATTTTATGTGTCATGACTTCTCCTATAGAGGTATGGCTGGTGACGATGCAGCAGCAGTTATAGGCTGTGGTCACTTGTCACAGTTCAAAGGTTCTGACACTATACCAGCCATTATGAATATGGAGTATTATTATGGAGAGGTTACTGGCTTCTCTGTCCCTGCTACTGAGCACAGTGTCATGTGCGCCGGGGGTTCAGACTCAGAACTTGACACTTATGATAGGATTATCGACCTATACCCTACAGGCATTGTTAGTCTTGTGTCTGATGCTTGGGACTATTTTAATGTTCTCAAGAATATTTTACCGCAATTAAAAGATAAGATTATGGCTCGTGATGGAAAGGTAGTGATTAGACCTGACTCAGGAGATCCAGTTAAGATTATCTGTGGTGATGATGAGGGACATGAATCTTCTCTAGAGATTCTTGATAGCATCTTCGGACATACTTTAGACTCTAAAGGTCTTAAGGTATTGGATAGTCATATAGGACTTATATACGGAGATGGTATGACACAGCAGACCATTGATAAGATGTTGAGTACAATGGTTAGCAAAGGATACTCTCCTCTTAACATCGTATTTGGAGTAGGTGCATACACTTATCAGCTCATGACTAGGGACGAGCTAGGACTAGCTTTTAAAGCTACGGCAGTTGAGCGTAATGGAGAGTGGGTTAACATCCAGAAAGATCCTAAGACTGATAGTGGTAAGAAGTCTTTAACCGGAAGGTTTACACCTAATACTAACCCTGAACTTAAACAGGTATACTAATGTTTGAAACTTTTAAATACTACAAGAGGGGGCAAGGGGAGTTAGATACATCTAACTTTCCCTCTATACTTGAACAAGGTGTTTTGCACGTAGACACTATAGACAGTAAGACCTTTGTATCTCTACTAGCTTTTAACTCTTGGCTTGGGTTACAACGTAACTTTATCAATAAGTTCCCTGTTAATGTATCAGGATATGTAGAACACCTTAGAGGGGATAAGGATCTTTACCCTGTAGCTAACATATACCAACTCTTACACTTACTGGATATAACCTGTTTCCAGATACAGCACGAGTCTACGGATAAGATTAAATCTGCCCTTATATCTGCTTTTACTATAGAGAATAGTTTAGGTATAACCTCTGGTAATAGTATACAGTATATAGGTTGTGATGCCTCAGTAGAAAAGTTTACTCTAGGCACTCTACCTTGTGCTAAGAAGGTTAGGGTTAATGGTAAGGTCTTGCGTGTAGATCTATCTATGAATAGTCTTGCTCCAGACACTACCGCTATAGTCTTGATAGATGATATTCTAGGAGGTGGTGCTACAGTACAAATGTTGTATGATATTATACGTAAAACACATCCAGACCTTGACATATACCTCTGGGTGCAGTATAATGAAGGTATCCATACTGATGAGTTCCTCTCTCAGTTTAAAGGTTACTACATAGGAGATCTTATTTGACAAGTCTAGGGCAACTCCCTTATTACATAGAGAACCCTGACCCTACAATATACCTTAAAGATGATTACGTTGTACTTGACTTCGAGACTACAAACTACGAGAAAGGCTTTGCCGCTTACGAAGAGAACAGCTTAGTACTGTCATGCTGGACTGTCGTTAAAGGTGGTCACCGTACCAAGAAGCATGTATTCGGTGGTGTCTTTGATGTTGGTGAG
>JGI10211J34971_10004114_pt1 | contig 11578 bp, 13 predicted proteins | sample Etolagsediment_FD_34971 | JGI IMG/M metagenome (IMG submission 34971)
ATCTTGGTTAATATTGGTTAATAAGTTTATTAATCACTATTTCCTTTAGCGAACTTTTATCACAAAAGTTACTGGAATAGACTTCCTTAACCTTATAGAATATAATTACCTAAAGAATTTAATAGCGTTAGTTATTTTATGGTTACAATAATAATTCAAAAAGTCAATTACCATTTTGGGATATTTTGTCCTCTTTTGGAATATTCTTGTCCATTCTACTGTTATAAAGCCATATCCAGTATTGACATTAACAATAGATATCATTTATGTTAGTAAAAACCCAAAATCATACAAGGGATATAGCTATGCCAGAAAAATCCGAAAAAGCCCTACTTAAAACCAATAAAGACTTTCATGTTGCAAACAAGAATAGCAAAAGTCAAAAACAGCTAAACTATAATCAAAGAATGTTTTTATTATGTTTTCCCAAAAGTGGGTTTAATATTGCAAAGACATGCAGGATTATAGGAATTACAAGGAAGATGTTTAAGAAGTGGCTTAGGGAAAATTCTTTGTTTAAAGAAAAATTTGAGGATTCCAATGAAGAGCAACTTGATTTTGTTGAATCGGTTTTATTTCAAAACATTCAACATCAAAATAAGTTTGTATCGAATGTTGCAACAATCTTTTACCTGAAAACAAAAGGAAAGAAACGTGGCTACATAGAACGTCCGGAATTGAATATCAATCTAAATGATAAAAGAAGCAAAGATGAGATTGACGCTATCGTTCGAGCTGCAGAACAAACAGACGATATCGTAATTGATGCTCAAGTTGTTCAAGAAACAACACCGAATGTTCAAATTCCTGAAAACTCAGAATCTTAGAATAGAAAAAAATGGCACTAACAGAACAAGAACAATCCAATTTAGCTAATGATTTCGCTTTTTCGCGATTGTTGTCTTATACAAGACTCCAATGGCAAAACTACATAATTGGACAACATCATGCTTTGATTGCGAAATACCTTGAAGCAGTTGAAGCCGGAATAATTACTCGTTTAATGATTTGTATGCCACCAAGACATGGCAAAACCATGTTGACATCCGAATACTTTCCTGCCTGGTATCTTGGCCGAAACCCTGATCAACAGATTATCTTTTGTACTTATTCTCAAGAAAGGAGTGCTGATGTTGGAAAAAGAGTCAGGAATCAAATGATTGATACCAGTAGATTCCAAGCTGTTTTTCCAAGATGCAAAGTTGCAAAAGACAGCAAGAGCGTTAGCAAGGTAGGAACCACAGACGGTGGGAATTTTTTCGCTGTAGGTATTGGTAGCGCTATTACGGGTCGTGGGGCAAATGTCCTAATTTTAGATGATGTTATAAAAGGCCAAGAAGAAGCAGAATCAAATCTTTTCCGTACAAAGATGAAAGACTGGTATCAAACTACTGCATATACACGACTAATGCCTAAGAATGCAGTAATTATTATCAATACCAGATGGCATTTGGATGATCTTAGTGGTTGGCTACTCAGAGAACATCCGGATGAAAATTGGGTTGTTTTGAGTCTGCCAGCTATTGCAGAGAATGAAAATGATTTATTGAAACGTAGAGTTGGAGAACCACTTTGGCCTGAAGCCTATGACCTTAAACGATTGTTTAGTATAAAAAGTGCAATCGGAACCCGTGCATGGAATGCATTATATCAACAAAATCCGGTAGGTCGTGAAGGGAGTATTATTCAACTGGAATGGTTGAAACATTATACAAAAACACCTGATAAATTTAAACGTATTGTTCAAAGTTGGGATACAGCATTTAAACCGAAACAAGTCAATGATCCGTCTGTCTGCATTACATTTGGCGAGACTAAATCAAAGACCTATGTTCTGGATGTATTCAAGAAACGACTTAAATATCCAGATTTGAAAAAAGCGGCAATAGCACAATACGAAAAGTGGGATCCTAATGTTATTATATGTGAAGACAAAGCAAGCGGACAAAGTTTGATTCAAGATTTACAGGATAACTCAATGGTTCCAATTATTCCTATTTTACCTGAATCTGATAAATTAACACGCATGTCTGCTCAATCCGGTAAGATAGAAGCTGGTCGTTTATATCTTCCTGAAAAAGCATCATGGCTAGTCGATTATGAATCAGAATTATGTAATTTTCCGTTCGGACAGTTTGACGACCAAGTCGACGCTACTAGTCAATATCTAAAATATTCATCAAAACCAAAATATAAACGATCAAAGAGGGCTTCATTCTGGAAATAATCTTTTAAGAAAAAGGGGAGTATTATGGATCTTGACGAAATTAGAGAAACTCATCAAACTTATAAAGACAATATCGAAAATTGGAAACTTTGGCAAATCGCCTACATGGGAGGAAAGAATTTTATAGATTATGCAATTAAACGACATAGCCGCGAATCTATTAAAAATTTCAAGGCCCGAAAAGAAGAGGGTATTGTATTTAACTATAACAGAAGCATTGTAGATTTATTTAGTTTTTATTTGACTGAAAAAGACGCTATGCGTGATATAGGTGCTTTGTCAAATGACAAACAGTGGAATATGTTCAGAAAAGATTGTGACCTGTATGGTACGGATTTTAATATTTTTATCAATAATGCCCAAAAATCAGCATCGATTTTTGGCAGCACAGGTGTATTGGTAGACAAATCAAATTATGGTCTTGCAAATAAAGCAGAAGAAATTATCTCTAGTGTATATCCATACTGCAATCTTTATACCCTACCAAATATCTTAGATTGGTCGTTTGAAAGGGATGCAATAACTAATCGGCCAACATTGACTTACCTTAAATTAAAAAATTACGACAACCGTTATTTTATTTGGAGAAAAGATAGTTGGGAAATTTGGGAAATTCCAATTACACCAAATGGCCAAGAAAGTGACCCGGTGCTAGAAAGATCAGGCCCTAATATATTGGGCGAAATTCCTTTTTTTTGGTTTATTAATGTTAGGAGCCCTATTGATCCATATTTCGGACTAAGTGATATTTCAGAGATTAGTCTAATTACAGCATCCATTATCAGGGATTTATCGTCTTTACAGGAAATTATAAAATTTGCTGGCTTTCCGATGATGCGAAAACCAATGTTGAAAGAAAGTGAAAGCGAAGAAGATATCGTAGGCCCTAGAGGTGTTTTGGAATTTGATCCTCTTTTAGGTGAGAATGGAAAACCAGACTGGTTGCTTTCGCCTGTGATGGAACCTGTTAGGGGTGGTTTAGAGTTTATCGAAAGGAAAATTGATGAGATATATGAAACAAGCCATATGAGCGGAATACATTCACTTGAGAAAAGTAGTGAAGCAAGATCCGGTGTAGCACTTAGATATCAATTTAGCCAGTTGACATCCGTACTCGGTGATAAAAGCGTAAACATGGTTGAAGCAGAATACGAAATTGTGAGGCTATGGTTGAAATGGCAAAATCAATCAGAACTATTCCCTCATATCCAGATTGCTCGAAGCAAACAATTTAGTGTAGATGATATGGCACAAGACCTTCAAAATCTGGCATTAGCTGAGAAGATAGCAGTTAGTAAAAAGCTAAAACGAGAGATTCAAAAAGCAATCTCACGAAATGTTCTTCCAGATCTTTCAGATGATACAAGAGACGAAATTGACAAAGAAATTGATGTGGCATCATTTGACGAAAATAATGCTATAACGGAAGATGAAAAAGATGAAAATGAAGAAAACAATGAATTGAAAAAACGGGTCAGTGATGAAGCTCCTGTTCCTAGGAAAGGATTATTGATTTAATCCTGCAACCATTGACTCATTGTTAATTCTTGGCAACCATAGGTAAATCCTATATTTTCCATACATGTAATCATCGGTTGATTACTGATATTAGCTCCAAGGCTAACGGCTTTTATGCCTATTTCTGAATACAGTTTTTGACGATAACTTACTAATGCTGTTCCAACCATCATATTGCGGGTTTCGGGATTTACTATTAATCCCATACCTGATCTGAGATTAAGTTTCAAACCTGTGTTTTCATGTAGGTTTTTATCGATTGCCATGATAATTGCACCTGCAAATTGACCTTTTATCTTTGCGATAATGATTCGTCCAAGTTTCTGTTCATATACCTGCCTGAAACGATTGGCATAAAGTGCCATAGCATGTTTTGAATCAAAACCTTTTTCCGTCACAAATCGACTTGGAAACATTGATCCCTGATAAGCTTTTTCAATATCNTNTAGATCAGATTCAACAGCNTCTGTNAATTGGATATGATAATATTCGTTTTCAACATCGAAAAATGATTTAGTATACCCAATCATATTTACAAATCCTTCTGTATATTTATAACCAAACTCTTCTGCTGCACGAATTAAACCGATATTCTCTACAGGNATATTGATTGAAATATATTTTAGATCCATTTCTTGTCTTGCAGTTTCGTTAATTTNCATAAACATTTTTTTCCCGGATTCATAATTGACGGAAATGTTTTTATCAACACATGATANNTTCGTAATGCTGCCAATAGGAACATTGAAATAATCCGACAGGAAATCAACTTTAGATAAAACAGATAGGAGATAATGTTTTTCTTCATATGTAGGGATAATTATATGTTTGTTTTTACATTGAATAATCTTATCAATTTCAGTTAATTCATTGTTTCTTATTTTATTCCACATATCTTCTGGAGCCTTCATTCCCCGATACGGCAAATAAAGATTGTTATGTGTAAGATAAAGACATAATAGATAAACATTTGCGTAATAAGAAAACATTTCCATTTCTTCAATGTCCTTTATCATCGATTTAATAGTATTAATAATAGATTTTACCAACTTATCGATTGTCTCCGTTGCCATGAATTTTGTCACGTTCTTTACGGCTTATTAGTTTTTGGATATTGGCTTCCGCGATCAGCTCTATTTTCAAATCGAGTTCTGAACAAATGGTTGCAATATACCACAATACGTCACCAATCTCTTTAGCAATTTCGGAACGTTTTCTATGTGTTATAATCCCATCTTCATCTCGGATTACTTTTTTAACTTTTTCAGCTACTTCTCCTGCTTCGCCACAAAGTCCTAACACAGGATATATGATATTATGTCCGATGTCTGGATAAACAGCCGTTTTCAAACACGCTTTTTGATATTCACTAAATGTCATAATGATCTCCCCATAGATCTTAAATATGTTTCAACGGTTTCGATGTCTACAGACTCTTTAAGTTGTTGAGCTAAATTGTCTACATCTTTTTGTGGCGCAAGTAGGAAAAATAGTTTGTTTGTCAAATATTTTAATGTTATTTGTAACTGATCATATTCTTCATGTGAAAAATCTATTTCATTTTTCATATTGTTGTAATGCATGTCAATGTTTTCTAAGGTCTTTTTTGACTTATCTATTTGATACAGTAATCTTGGGATTTGGTTTGTCCCCATTTTCAAACTCCTGACCATTCGCTCTTTTTCAATATAAAGTTAACAGCTACCCTTCCGACCGCCCTTTTTAGGTCCAGCACCTTTACCGGTACCACGACCTTTACCTCTACCTTCACCTGTCCGTGGGCCATTTCCTTTTGGCCCTCTCCCATCTCTATTCGGCATTATTACTCACCTCCTTTCGATATCTGATTAGTCTAGCATGATCCCCTACGTAAACACCGTAAGGTTCGCAGTTTTTTGAAATAATTGCCCCAGCTCCGACGAAAGCATGTTCGCCGATTGTTACACCAGCCAATATTAAAGAATGAGAACCGATTACTGCCCCTGATTTAATAAGAACCCATTTTTCTTCAGAGACTTCATCGTTGATTGCTTTTGGAAACTTCATTCGAGTTGTTGTTACATGAGATCCAATCCATACATTGTCTTCAATTTTACATGCTTGTCCTATCATTGTACATCGCTTGATTCTGACATTATTGCCAATTTTAACATAACCGCTTGTGTTTACATAATCGTCGAGTTTAACATTATTCCCGATTACAGTACCTGGCATAAGTTTTACAAAATCCATGATGAAAACATTACTACCAATTGTTACATCATTCATGATCTTACAAAAATTACCAATAAATACATTTGTCCCAATCTTGGTTTCTGGATGGATAATTGAATATCTTGATGTGTAATTCAATTGTTTTCTCCTGAAAATGTTTACTGATACTGTAACCACAAATACGTTACTATTTTATTGATTCTTTTACGAGCTTCATCCTGACTTTCAGGAATTTTATGGAAATACTGAGGAAACTCTTTTTTTCCGAATTCGATATAATTTGTAATGGCTGGTGGGCGTGATTTTGCATCAAGAATAAAATCAGGGATAAAAGATCGATAGGCTTCACGGAGAAATTTCTTGTTTGGATTAAGATGATACCCAAGAAAATATCTCCAGTCAAGATCATAAAAAGGCGCTTTTAATTCAAGATTGAGGTATTTATGGATAATCTTAAATGTAGGCATAATATAGATAATACTGTCTGCCCATGCTTGTAAATAGCTTTTGTTATCGTAACCACCAAATATTTCATCCGATCCTTCACCGATATAAATATTTTTGCATGCATCCCTTTTTGCAGCCTCTGCCAAAAAATACGGCCAAACATTGAATCGTGGTTTTTCAAATAGTGGTAATATTTCTTGTAGCTTATTATAAAATCCATCAATCTTTACATTTTTATGGATGGATCCGAAATAGTTAGCAATCCTTTCTGCTTGCATACATTCATCTTTTTCAATACCGAAATCAGCAGTATATGTAAATATCTTTTTTCCTACATCTCTAGCTGCTTCCGTTACATGGTAAAGAATAATTGCAGAATCCATGCCACCCGAAAGATATACCGCAGTATTTTCACCAAATGTTTGATTAAACTTTATTTGCTTTTGTATTTTGTTCTGGATTTTGGTGTTCATAGCACCCCCATTAAATAACTATTAACATTGATTAATTGCCTGTTTGAGTAAATTAACAACAGTTTGTTGTTCTTCATTCGTCATACCATAATAAAGTGGCAAAGCAAGACTTTGACTGTATGCTTTCCGCGAGTATTTTACAAATGTTGGAAACGTATAAAACTTAATCATATCGGTTCCAATTTGAACTTCGATACCGTTGTCCCTCATGTAAGCCATAATTTTATTGCGATTTTTTAATTGTATACAAAATGTCTGGTATGAATGTTTTCCATTTGATGTTGTCTCTTGAAATTTAACTCCTTTTATATTCTTCAGTTTTTCCCGATAGTTTTCCTGTAGCATAATACGATAATTGATAAGCCGGTCCAGGATATCCATCTGAGCTAACCCGATACTCGCTTGGATATCACTAAGTTTGTAATTGCTACCGAACAACACATTCTCGCCAATTATACAGTCTTTGAAGTTTTTTAGTTTTGAGATCTGTTCTGCTATTTTATCTGAATTTGTTGTAATCATGCCGCCTTCTCCGGTTGTAACTATTTTTCTTGGATGAAAACTGAATACCGAAATATCAGCAAGAGACCCAGTCATAAGGCCATTGTATTCAGAACCAAGACCACAAGCAGCATCTTCAATAATACCAATGCCAAATTTGTTCTTTATTCTGTTTAATTCGTAATAATTAAGTGGATTGCCAAAAAGCGATACAGGAAGGATAGCGACGGTTTCTTTTGTAATAGCCTTTTCAATCTCAGCGTAATCAATTAATAAAGTCTTTGGATTAATATCAACCACTATAGGTTTACATCCTGTACCCAATATCGCTAAAATTGTAGCAGGATGTGTAAATGCAGGAACAATAATTTTTGCGTTGAAAGGATCTTTCCCCATATTTAGGCATAAGACCTTTATTGCTGTAGATAATCCAATAGTACAATTTGGAACCGATATAGCATGCTTAACGTCACAGTAACCAATAACACTTTTTTCGAATAGTTTATTAACAGGTCCTTCTGTTAAATGATAACTGTCAAGAACCTTGATAACATTGTTTTTCATATCATAACTGACAAATGGTTTTGTCAATGGAATAGTGTATTGATTTTTATAGTTTTTTGCTTTCATAAATAGTTACTCTGCTCCTGTCTTCAGAATAAGGTTGATTAGTTAGAATATCAAAGACTTCTTTTTTGAATAAACGTAAATNGTAAGGATCCAGTTTTTTATTTTTTAACAAAAATGTAATTAACATTGGAAAGATTGAAATTCCATATGAATTGATAAATTTATATCCATTTCCTTTGAGAACAGCTTTCATGAATTTTTTTTCAATAACTTGCGGCGAATTGCATTTTTCAGATCCTACTAAATAATCGCTTATTTTGTTAAATTTGTTTATATGTATGAAACTTTCTATATTACCATTTAATAACGCACGAATCATAGTAGCTGTTTTGTTTGGTTCGACATTCATTAAATAACCATCTTGTTTAAGATATTGCCTTATCTTATTAAGACTAAAACCTATGTTATTTGAATAGAATAAACATTCACAGGCCCAAATAATATCACAAGTATCTGGTTTGATAGGGATCCTTGAAATATCTGAGTGGATTAATGTTATTCTATTTTTATAATTATTTCTTTTTTTGCTAATTTCTAAATATGACTGTAAATCCTGTAAATGTTTTAAAACAATATCAACCGCAATAACATGTGCATCTGTATTATTTAAAAACCATTTTGTGAATTGGCCATTACCACATCCGGCATCGAGAATAAAATCACATTTTTTGCCTGGTAATAAATTTCGTTTAAGACAATTCTTAATTGCTTTTTGTTCGTAATCAATATATATTTTATATTTTGAATTAACATTAAACGCATATAGATCTTTATTTATATCGTTCTCACAAAAATAAATTCCATTTTTTTGCGAGACACCATTTTTCAAAAAGTTGTGGTTTTCCATGGTATTATTTAATATCCACCTTGAAACGCCCAATATGCCGGGATATCGTTAATATCCAGTTCTGGGTGTGTATCTAAAAAACTATCAGGTTGTAGTATAAACTTTGATAAATGATACCATTGCATTGAAACCCGTTTTGGATGAAACCATTTATTAACATACTGTTGGTTATAAATAATTGGAACAGTCAATGGGTTATGTACGAAGTAACGGACTTCTCGTTCGATATCCTGCGGAGCAGTATTCATAATGGGTAATTTAGGATAATGAGACAGATAAAATTTATTTACATAAGATATCGTTGGAATACCTATTGACATAGCATTTATTGCATGTTGACTAAGCACACCAGTATGTAATTGATCAATATATAAATTTGTTCTATGTAATCTATCGATATCCTCATTGAAATCTACCGATGGATCTCTGTCACAAAATTCTTTTATGACTTTCAGGTACTTATCTAATTCAGGTTCATCCGGAGTTGAAAAATGTGAAATAGTAAAATTTACCGGCTTTCTCCATATCTTTTGTGGCATAACCATAAGATGTGGAATAGTTGTCATACTTTGGACAAGACATCGAAAAAGACTCCAATCAGCATCTACGGATGCCCAAAAACGGATTGCCATTTGATTTCTGAAATAATTACTTGCATTATCTCTTAGATGATTACCTGAAAAAATATAGATAAAATTGCTTGACCTGGATGCCAGACGGCCACAAAAAGGACATGGCATTCTTCGTGTACGATAAGAAAGATAATCTTCGATAACCGTACCACAATAACAACATTTGCCATTAGACGTATTTAAAATCAAATGGTTAAATAAATTTTTACAATTGTTGTCACTAGAATTGATACCATTCCAAATGAAATAGAAATCACAATCTTCAATATTTTGATCATTATAATTTGTAACAAGTTTACATGATTCAATCGGTGTGTATTTCTCCAAACTTTCTCTTAGATATCTTACGATTTGCAAATAAGTTTTGTCTAAGCATACAATAGCTGTTTTCATTGTGGCCTCTTATTTATACTTTAGTGTTCTTTTGTATTTTTCTGTTAAACTATGTACTTATTTGTTCCCTTTCCCAAAACTCCGGAGATGGATATTTATTATCTATCTCCGGATGCATTATAAATTCAATCAAATTAATCCACATAGGAATACGTTTTTCTGCACTAAATGTATCGACACAATACTTTCGAGTTTTTTGCCCAATGTGGATCCGTTCTTCAGGGTGTGTGATTAACCATTCGAGGTTCTCTTTGATATTATGTTTATCAGTATTGATGATAGGAGTATCAGGATAAATCGATAGATAATAGTCGCAAAGACGATTTAAGACAGGAATACCAAAGCACATTGCTTCTACAGTATTTTGACCATGGTCAAAGAAATCGATTGAATCGATAAAAATATCCGATTTTTGTTTTTGTTCCATAACTTGATCCCATGAGATACCACCCTCACCAGAAGAAAAGCACCCGGTATAAGACCATTCGATATTATAAATTTTTGCCAAGTCGTTGATCACGGCTTCAATATATTTTGTTCCTTTGATTTTCTGATTAGTTGGTGAATGATAAATAACTAAAGTATCCGAATCAGAATTTGTATTCGTTAATGGTTTCCATCGGTTAGTATCAATAATATGTGTATTATGGTGAACTGATTGAACTAAACAGCGTGTCATGCTAAAATCGTATGCAGTTGCAGACCAGTAATAGCCGTTTTTCAATTGGTGGCCAAAAATGGCATTTGCTATATTACGAATATCTGATCCACTATGACGAATTAAGTGATTTTGTACATTTATTTTTTTAGAAATTATATCTGATAATTGTCTGGGGATACCTTGTGCGATACAGAAAAAATCGGCATTATCGATAAGGCTATTAATTTCATCAATTTGTTCTTTTTTCGTCATTTCAGACAAAACGATGTCTGTATTATATCCGAATGGATGATAGTTCTCAGTAATACTTCTAGCCGTATGATTAGTATATTCGTTTACAGCTTTTGACATAAGATATTGAGCGCCACCCCAATCATTTGGTGATAAAAACAAAATATTCATAGTGTTATACCTGCTATCTATTAACAACTTCTGTTGATCCTACAGTTTTCGTACCCCATTGTTCACAGGCTGAACAAATTTCATCAGGATAATTATCCCTGATTTGCTGATATCCATCCCCATTCCAGACTTCTTGGATTGAATTATCTCGAACGTTCATAGGTTTGTCTGTCATCCAATTATGGCAACATCTTGATACATTACCTGTATAGTCTATTGTAATATCTGTTACCAATTTTGGACAGAACCTACGATTTTCTCTTCCACCGATTGATCCCAGTTGACCATTCGATGAATGCTTATCGTATATCCGGATAACATCTACATATTTTCTCATATCTTGTATCTTTGATTCTGTAGTTTCTCCCTTGACAACGGATATCTGGATCCGAGGTTTGCTGTTTTTTCGATACTTATTAAGAAGTTTAACAGCCTTTACGGCATCTTCCGTATGATAACTAATAGATACAAAATCAAACAATAAAACCATATCAAGATATTTTTCAACTAAGATACCATTAGTGGCAAACTGTATTTCTTTAAACTTATGGATNGTATATGCCAACATCGGTTTGACCATTGGATGGAGCANACTTTCTCCCCGCCAAAACGGAACAAGCGTAATGTTTTTAT
>JGI10211J34971_10004115_pt1 | contig 11576 bp, 9 predicted proteins | sample Etolagsediment_FD_34971 | JGI IMG/M metagenome (IMG submission 34971)
TTGATAAGTTGACAAACTTTATAATTATATGTCAATAATAACAAATTGTTACTGGTATCCAACCGCCATTTGCGTTAATAGATTTAAAATGTCATATTGGCCGTATCGCTATATGATTTCCTTGAACCATTTTTTCATGCGGCTCATAATGCGATTGAAAATATTGCGATCGCGGATACGGAATTTTTTGCCGGCCTGATTTTTGGCCCCATAAAGCACCAAGCCCACGCCGGTGGCATACATCGGACTGTCAACGACATCGACTGCGCCGGTAATGCCGCGCGGGCGGCCCAGACGCGCGGGGGCATTGAAAACCGATTCCGCAATTTCGGGCACGCCATCCAGCAAAGCGGTGCCGCCGGTAACGACCACGCCGGATGAAATGGCGTGCTCCATATTGGCGCGCGACACTTCGCGTTTGATCAGCGTGAAAATTTCTTCAACCCGCGGCTCTAGTATTTCCTTTAGAATTTGGCGTTTAAGCAAACGGGTCATGCGCCCGCCCATTCCCGGCACTTCAATCGTTTCGTCCGGGTGGATGTTGTCCAAGATGCATGCGCCAAATTGTTGTTTGATGCGTTCGGCCTCGACCAGCGGCGTTCGCAGACCGATAGCGATGTCATTGGTCAAATTGTTGCCGCCCAATGCCAACACGAATGTATGACGGATGTTGTGCCCGGAAAAAATGGCCAGATCGGATGTGCCGCCGCCCAGATCCAGCAGCGCCGTGCCCAGCTCTTTTTCTTCGGCAGTCAGCACCGCTTCGCTGGACGCCAACGGTTCGAGCACAATATCGCAAACATCCAAACCGGCGCGGTTGGCGCATTTGACGATGTTGTGCGCTGATGTTACCGCGCCGGTAACGATATGGATTTTGGCCTCCAGCCGTACGCCGGCCATGCCGACCGGATTTTGAATGCCGGATTGCTTATCGACGATATACTCTTGCGGCAGGGCATGGATGACCTCCCGATCCATGGGGATGGCAACGGCCCGGGCGGCCTCGATGACGCGATCCACATCGGCTTGGGTAATTTCTTCGCCCTTGATGGCCACGATGCCGCGACTGTTGAATCCGGTGATGTGGCCACCGGCAATACCGGCGTAAACAGATGATATTTCACATCCGGCATTGATCTCGGCTTCCTCTACCGCTTTGCGAATGGAGTCGACCGTAGATTCGATATTGACCACCACGCCTTTGCGCAGCCCGATCGATGGATGACGCCCCACGCCGATGATGTTGACCTCATCACCGGATACAGCCCCGACGATGGCGCAGATTTTGGTTGTCCCAATATCCAGGCCGACAATGATATCTTCATGATTTTTAATCATCATACCTCCTTTTCAGCCGGTATCCGGTCAAGGCCGGGCGCCGCGATTGGGTCGATGACAATGCGATTGCGGTTGCGCAGGTCGATGCCGGCAATTGCCGGAATGTCGGGCCGGCGCGCCAGCCAGGCTAAAATGCGCGGCAGCCGGTCGTAGCTTTGGCGATAATCGCGCAGATCCAGATCAAGATAAATAGACGCGCCGGTGGCCAATTGATGCTGGACGCGCATTCCGGTTTCCGGATCGATAACGATTTTGCTGATGCGGCTGTCAGGCCAAAAACGATTGATTGGTTTCCGCATTTCCAATATCGCCAGGGCCGCCCGCAGCGCCTGGCCGGCTTTTTGACCGGCAACGGCAATATCGGCGTGGGTCAGCCCGCATATTTCAGGCAGCCCGGATGGATCCTGCGCATCCATTTCCTTGAAAAAAATTCCCCGCTGATCGATCAGATAGTTTTGTTGGATACGCGCTTGGGCCATCGCGGCGTGTTCCTGAATTGCAATGCGCAATTGGCCTGGAAAATCACGACTGACCCGTGCTTGTAAAATCCAGCCATGGGCCAATAAACGTTTGCGAATCAAATTGAGATTGACGGCCAGAATATTGTCACCAATATTGATTTGCGCTTGTTGCAGCACTTGTCGCCGCGACAATTGGCGACAGCCGTTGACTTGGATCTGCTGGATGCGCCAAAAGCGATTTTGCGTCAGCAGATCGTGAATCAGAATCAGAAACAACCCTGTCAGCAGGCTGAGCAAAAGCATGCGCACGGGCGCGCCGGTCAATGCGCCTATTTGAGACGCAGATGGGCTGCTGGCGGCGTTTGTTTTGCGCCGGTTTTGTTTTTTGACTGGTAAAATTTTCATGATTGCGCGTTTTCCATACATTGTTCTGATGCCAGCGCGGCGCCGATGCGATGCACATTGCCGGCGCCCAGCGTCAGCAACAGATCGTTTGAGGTCAGCAGATTTTTGAGCATGGCGGTTGCCACATCGAAATCAGATGCATACCGGACCGCTTTATGACCGTGATTTTGAATGCTTTGGCTCAACGCTTCGGCCGTGACGCCGTCGATTACCGGTTCACCGGCAGGATAAACCGGCAAAACAATCAGTTCATCGCAATGATAGAAGGCGCGCGTGAATTCTTCAAACAGCGCGCGCGTGCGGCTGTAGCGGTGGGGTTGGAAGACCACAACCTTGCGCCGCCGGGGCCAGGACTGGTTGATTGCGCGCAGCGTCATTTTAATCTCGGTAGGATGGTGGCCGTAATCATCCACAATGATCGCACCGGCGAAACCACCCTTGACCTCCATGCGACGCGCCACGCCGGCAGTGGTTTCCAGGGCTGATTTGATGATTTCAAATTCGATTCCCAGCTCCATGGCCACAGCCAACGCGGCCATGGCATTGGCAACATTGTGCAGGCCGGCCAGATTCACGCGCAACCTGCCCAGCCGTCGGCCTCGATGCAGGGCGTCGAAGTCGCTGGTCAATCCACTGAACCGGATGTCGTCGGCATGGTAATCGGCCTGGGGATTGATGCCGTAAGTTACAAAGGGTTTTTGAATGCTGGGAATCAGTTCCTGAATGGCCTCATTGTCCAGGCAAAGCACGCCGAATCCGTAAAACGGCAAGCGATGGATGAAATCGAAAAAGATTTGTTTAATGGCGTCCAAATCTCGATAATAATCGAGGTGTTCGCGATCGATATTGGTAACGACCGCAATGGTTGGCGACATTTTCAGAAAAGACCCATCGCTTTCATCGGCCTCAGCCACCATAAAATTCCCACTGCCTAGCAGGGCATTGGCGCCGATGTTTTTCAATATCCCGCCGATTACGACCGTGGGATCGAATCCGGCCGCTTGCAGCACGGCTGAAATAATCGATGTGGTCGAGGTCTTGCCATGGGCGCCGGCGACGGCAATGCTGTAGCGCAGGCGCATCAACTCAGCCAGCATTTCAGCTCGCGGGATAACGGGAATGCGATGCGCGGCGGCGGCCAGTAATTCAGGGTTTTGGGTATCGATAGCCGAGGAGGCAACCACCACACTGGCGCCGTTAACGTGCTGCGCGTGATGGCCGACGTGAACGATCGCTCCCTTTTTTCTCAAGTTGTCGGTTATCGGGCCGGCTTGCAGGTCAGATCCTGATACATTGTAGCCCAAATTCAGAAGCAATTCAGCGATGCCGCTCATGCCGATGCCGCCGATACCCACAAAATGGATGTGATAATTGGTAAAGTACATAACGGTCAATTCCGTGTGTGTTGACAGTGTGGTTTGCCTATCATCGGCAATGCCCGGTGGCCATCAATCGGTAACAATGCTGAACAATGATCAGCGCTGCAGCCGGTCGCCCCAGCCTGCGGGCGTGCCCGGCCATGGCTGTGAGCCGGCGCCGGTCCAGCATCAGAATCCGGATGCGCTTGGCCAAATCAGCGGCATCCAGGTTATCTTCGACAATATAATCGGCTGCGTCGGCATGCTTGAGCCGGCATGCATTGCGAAACTGATGGTTGTCGGCCGCATGCGCGAACGGTATCAAAATAGCCGCTTTTCCCAAAGCGGTGATTTCCGCAAGCGTGGTCGCACCGGCGCGACTGACGATTAGGTCGGCCATGTGGTAGCAGGCAGCCATGTCGTGAAAAAACGGCTTTACCGTGCATGTGATGCCGGCGGCTGCGTAAGCGCGCCTGACTTTGGCGGCCTGCTCGGCGCCGGTTTGATGTACGATATGAATGCGCGTATCCAGCAATGGCGCGGCAGCCATCATGGCGTGATTGATGATGGCCGCGCCCTGACTGCCTCCCAGCACCAGCAGGCACGGGGGCGTGTCGGGGCGTCGCGCATGGGCGCCGGAAACCGTCTCCAATAATTGTCGCCTGATCGGATTGCCGGTAAAACGGGTTTGTGACCGACGAAAACCGGATTGGCCGGCGGGCGCCGAGATAAATATCATTTTGGCCCATGGCGCCAGTAAACGATTGGTGATGCCGGGCCATATATTTTGCTCATGGATGGCCAGCGGAATACCGTTGATGGCCGCGGCCAGCCCAACTGGGCCAGCACTGTAACCGCCCACGCCCAATACCAAGTGAGGTTGAAATCGGGTCAACATGAACCGCGCCTGTTGAACGGCCGCGGGTAGGGCGGTCAGGGCGCGGACCAGGCCGCGCAGGCCCAGCCCTTTGAAGCCATAAGCGGCAATCGCCTGATGCGCAAACCCGTGGCGGCGCAACAGTTCAATTTCCATGGGCCGATCCGTCCCGATAAACAAGACTTGGTTGGCTGAATTGCGTCGCAGGAATGCATCGGCCACGGCAATGCCTGGAAACAGGTGCCCGCCGGTGCCTCCGCCGGCAATGACCAATCGTTTGCCGATTGCATGATTCATGGCCGTTTGTCCCTGAGCCGATTGGCGGCTGGAATTTTTTTTTGACTTTGATGACGTTTTTTGACAATGCGGCCAATGGCCTGTCTGCTTTGAACCGGTTGAAGCGCGACGGCCGGCCGTCGACGGGCGCTGATGCTGAGCAAAACGCCGATAGCGGCCATGCTGAACACCAAGGATGTGCCGCCATAGCTTAAAAATGGAAGGGTCAGTCCCTTGGTTGGCAACAGACCCAGCGCCACGCCCATGTTGACGCAAACTTGCAATATGATGGATGTGGTCAACCCAACGGCCAGCATGCCGCCAAAGGCGTCCGGGGTTTGCCTGGCGATTAACAGGCCGCGCCAGAATATGAGCAGATACAGCGCCAAAATCGCCATTACGCCCATCAGCCCGGTTTCTTCGCCGATGACCGAAAAGATAAAATCGGTATGGGGCTCGGGCAGATAAAAGAGCTTTTGATAACTGTTGCCCACGCCGCTGCCCCAGATGCCGCCGCTGCCGAAAGCCATCAGTGAGTGAACGATCTGATAGCCGCTATTGGATGCATCTTGCCAGGGATTGCGAAAACTGGTCAATCGCTCCAGCCGATAATCGGCGCCGATCATGTATAGATAGCCCAGCGGCGCTAATACAACCATCGGGAGCGCCAGATGGCGAATGGGCACGCCGCCGGCAAACATCATGATCCAGGTAATCACTGCCAGCAGCACCACTGAACCAAAATCCGGCTGGATCGCAATCAAGCCCGCCAGCAGTCCAAACACCGCCGCATGAGGTAAAACGCCGATTGAAAACTGGTCGATACAATCCTGCTTTTTGCTTAACGAATAGGCCATGAACAAGATCAGGGCCAGACGTGCCGCTTCGGCGGGCTGAAAAGACAATGGCCCGATGCGCAGCCAGCGCATGGCGCCGCCGGCCTGATGGCCCCATGGCGAAAATTTGACTGCCAGCAATGCAACGACGGCCGTCGCTATAGCCGGATAACAAAACCTGCGCAGCCAATGGAGGGGCATCAGACTCAAGCTGAACATGGCAACAGCGCCGATGGCGGCTGCAATAAGCTGCTTTTTAAGAAAATACAGATCATTGCTGTAGCTTTTCAGCGCCAGCGCGCTGCTGGCGCTGTAAATCATAACTAGGCCAAAGCCTACCAGCAACAGCACCGGCAATAGCAACAGCGGGTCATAGGTCATGGGGCGCTGACCCGATTTTAGATGATTTGCTGAATGTTTTGGCAAAAATCATCCCCCCGTTGCTGATAATTTTGATAGGCATCGAAGCTGGCGCACCCGGGCGATAACAATACCGAATCACCCGGTTGCGCATGTTGCCGCGCAATTTGTACGGCATGGGCCATATCCCCGGCATGCAAGATCGGCGTATCAGAGGGTAAAGCCGCCTCGATAACGTCGGCAGCCTCGCCGATAAGGATCAATTTACCCACGCGTGATTGAATCAACGGCGCCAACAGGTTGAAACGCCCCCCCTTGTCACGGCCGCCCATGATCAAAATGATCGTGGGCGGCAGCGCGACCAGGGCCGCGGCAACCGCATCGACATTGGTCGCCTTGGAGTCATTGTAGTAATTGACGCGCTCGATCTGGGCGACCCGCGCCATCCGATGGGCCAGACCGGAGAAGGTATCGATAACGCGCTGAATGCCAGTTGCATTGGCGCCGGCATGCGCGGCCGCCAATGCCGCGGCCGCCAGGTTGGCGCGATTGTGGGCGCCGGGCAGGGGGCTGCGACTAAAATCAATAGATTTGAGGGCTTCCAATTGCTTGCTTTGCGGCGGCAGCCCATCTTCGGCATTGAAAAACACCTTATGCGCGGCAACATGCCGCGTCACGCGCTCTACCCAGGGATCATCGGCATTGAGGATGGCGATGTCAACCGGTTGTTGGTGGATAAACAGCCGCGCTTTGGCGCGGGCATAGGCCGGCAGCGAGTGATATCGGTCCAGATGATCATCACTGATATTGAGTAACACGGCAATGCGCGGGCGCAGTGACGTGGCGCTGTCGATTTGAAAACTGCTGATTTCGACCACGGCGACATCGGCTGGTTGACTGCCGGCGACATAGTCAATCAATGGGTTGCCGATGTTGCCGCCCACAAAAACGGTTTTGCCGGAGGCCTCAAGCATCCGGCCGATTATCGTGGTGGTGGTGGTTTTGCCGTTGGTGCCGGTGATAGCGATCATCGGGGTGGTCAAAAAACGCCAGGCCAGCTCGATTTCGCCGCAAATGGGCGTGCCCTGATTCCTGGCCCGGTCCAAAATAGGCAGGTTTGGCGATACGCCCGGGCTTAGTACAACGGCATCAGCCTGATCGACGCTGTGGTTGCAGTGACCGCCAAGTTCAAATCGGACACCCAGTTGGCGCAGGGCATCGAGCTGTTTGGCGGGCATGGGCCGTTTGCAGCGATCCGACACGGTTACGCAAGCGCCGTGTTGGATTAAAAAGCGGGCCGCCGCTGCGCCGCTGCGTCCCAGGCCGATGATCAAAATGTGTTGGTTGGTCAAATTCATGTCAGCGCAATTTCAAGGTGCTCAAAGATACCAGTGCCAAAATGATGGATATGATCCAGAAACGGACGATAATTTTAGGTTCTTTCCAGCCACTGAGTTCAAAATGGTGATGCAATGGGGCCATTCTGAAAAACCGGCGGCCATGGGTCAATTTGAAAAAGCCCACCTGAAAAATGACCGACAGCGCTTCGATCACAAACAGGCCGCCGACAATCAACAGCAAAATTTCCTGTTTGGTGATCACGGCGATGGCGCCGATAGCCGCGCCCAAACTAAGCGAGCCCACATCCCCCATGAATATCTGGGCCGGATAAGCGTTGAACCATAAGAAACCCAGGCTGGCGCCGGCGGTGATGGCGCAAAAAACGGCTATCTCGCCGCTGCCGGCAACCGGCGTGATTTGAAGATAGCGCGCAATGTAGGCATGGCCGGCGGCATAGGCAAAAAACATATAGGTCACCATGGCGATGATGATCGGGCCGGTTGCCAGGCCATCCAGGCCATCGGTCAAATTGACTGCATTGGATGCGCCGACGATAACCAGGGCTGCAAACGGAATGTATCCCCAGCCCAGATCCGGAGACATTGTTTTGAAAAAGGGAACGGTCACGGTGGTTGAAAAGTCCGGACACAGGTAAACCAGGATGCCCGTGGCCAGGGCCAGCAGTGATTGCAAAATTAGTTTCTGACGGGCGCTGAGGCCCATGCTGCGTTTTTTGACCTGCATCAGATAGTCATCGATAAAACCGATGGCGCCGTAACCGAGCAGGCTAAACAGCGTGATCCAAACATACGGGTTGGTCAACCGGGTCCAGAGCAGGGTCGATGTCGTGATCGCGATCAGCATCAAAATGCCCCCCATAGTCGGGGTGCCGGCTTTTTGATGATGGCTTTGCGGCCCATCGCTGCGAATGTACTGACCGATTTGCATGCGCGACAATCGTTTGATGATCCAGGGGCCCAGGAAAAAACAAATGAAAAACGCGGTCATGCCGCCGTAAATGGCGCGAAACGTAATGTAGCGAAAGACATTGAACACCGAAAAAACGGTGTGCAGGGGATATAGTAAATAGTAGAGCATGATGGCTAACTTTCGCTTGAGTGATGGCCGAATTGCAGCGTGATCGCCTGAATGATGGTTTCCATGGCCATGGCGCGTGATCCCTTGACCAATATCCATTGCCCGGGTTGTATACGTTGGATCAGCATGCGGCCGATCGATGCTTTGTCGGCATACTTGATTTTTGCGCCGGGCATGCCGGCCTGCCGGGCGCCGCTCGCTATCTGTTCGCCAAAAACGCCGGTGACATACAGACGCGCGATTTGTTGCTTGGCGACATATGCGCCGATTTGTCGATGCATGACATCGGCATCGTTTCCCAGCTCACGCATGTCGCCCAAAACCGCGATGGTCGATTGCGGATCGCTCATTTGAGCCAGACCGTTCAGGGCTGCTTGCATCGATTCCGGATTGGCGTTGTAGGAGTCGTCAATCAGGTGGACATCGTTTTTTAAATGAATCAAGCGCATGCGGCCGGCAACGGGGCGCACGGTACGCAGTCCTTTGGCGATCGTTTTGATGTCCAAGCCCATGACGTGGCCGACGGCCGCGGCCGCCAGGGCGTTGGTTACCATGAATCGGCCCGGCAGCGCCAACGTGATGACGGTGGAACAATCGCCGATTCGGAGATTGAACCGACTTCCAGTCGGTCCCGATACAATGTCGCGCGCCTGGATTGCCGATCGGGGCCCATTGCCGAACCAGGTGATGGGCGCCGGGCATCGCTTGGCCAGGGACAAACATCCTGCATCGTTTGCATTCAAAATGGCATGATGGCGGCTGGTCAGTCGAAACAATAGCTCGCCTTTGGCTTGGACGATGGCATCGCGGCTGCCCAGGTTGCCGATATGCGCTGATCCGATGTTGGTTATCAAGCCGATATCCGGGCAACAGATGCTTGATAGCTGGTCGATTTCACCCGCATGGTTCATGCCTAGCTCGACAACCGCCATGTGATGCTCAGGACGCAATTGGAACAAGGTCAGCGGCAGGCCGATGTGGTTGTTTAAATTGCCCGGCGTAGCCAATGTCTTGAATTTTTCCGCCAAAACGGCCGCTACAAGTTCCTTGGTGGTGGTTTTACCGCAGGAACCGGTCAAGCCGACCAGCTTGGCGGGCATACGCCGGCGATGCCAGCGCGCCAGCGCGCCAAGGTCATGGATCGGATGGCCTACGCCAATACAGGTCACCCCGGCCTGGCGCCAGTTTTCAATCGGCAATTGCGGCGCCTGGGCGCGATCGATCACCATGCAGCGGCAACCGTTTTTTATCAGGGAATCGATAAAACGATGCCCATCATGATTGGGCCCGGCAAGCGCCCAGAACAGCGCGCCGGACGGCAGCGTACGCGAATCGATGCCAATTGAATCAAAGCGGCTGTCAGCGTTTCCGCACAGCAGTTCGGCATTTGCAGCCGCAAGGACATCAGCTGCGCGCCAGTAGCCGTAAGTTCGTGGCGTACCGTTGGTCATGGCGTTTGCCTTGTCTCATGCCGGCATTGGCGGGCTACCTTGCGATCGTCAAAGGGGAGTTTGCGCCGGCCGATGATTTGATAGGTTTCATGTCCCTTGCCTGCAATCAGCACGGTATCGTGGCTGTCGGCCAGGTTGATGCCCAGCGCGATCGCCGCTCGGCGGTCGACTTCCATGGTATAGGCCTTGCCCTCGATGTCAGCGCGCTGTTTGATTTGATCCGGGGCCAATCGAGTGATGCCGCATGCATCTATTCCTTTGGCGATATCGTTGAGAATGTGTTGAGGGTTTTCGGTGCGCGGGTTGTCTGAGGTGACGATAATTGTATCGCTCCAGCGCGCGGCAACCTGGCCCATGATCGCGCGTTTGGTGCGGTCGCGATCTCCGCCGCAGCCGAATATGCAGATGATTTTGCCGGTAGCCAGTTGCCGAATGGCGCGCAGAACATTGTCCAGCGCATCGGGGGTATGGGCGTAATCGACGCACACCCGGCAGCCGCCATCCTGAATGACGGTTTCCAGACGCCCGGCAATGCAGCCGGTGGCGTTTATGCCGGCGGCAACGGTTTGGACGGGAATGCCCAGTTGCAGCCCGACGCCGGCTGCGCAAACAATATTTTCCAGGTTGTGGCGGCCGATCAGCGGTGAGTCGATGATCAGCTCGCCGCATGAGGTGTCAATCGATGCGGCAATTCCATCAAGCGTCAGTCGATGCCGCTTGACCTGTACCCAGCCGTCCGAAGCGTGGTCGCGATCTGGGCAAGGCGCAATTGATACCGACCAGATTGAAACGCCGGGAGTCCGTTGAGATAGTTGCGCAATCAGGTCAACCCCGCGTTGATGGCCGCTGTTGATGATCGCAGCCGCGTGATCGGACTTGGGCCCGGTTGCCGACAGGTCGGTAAACAGTCTTTTTTTTACCGTCCAATATTGTTCCATGCTGTTGTGGTAGTCGAGATGATCTTGCGTCAGGTTGGTGAACACGGCGGTGTCTATATGACAATAGGCGATGCGCTGCTGGTCAATGGCGTGCGATGAAATTTCCATGACCACATGGGTGATGCCGTCAGCCAGCATGTCGGCCAATATGCGCTGGATGTCGACTGATTGGGGGGTGGTCAGCGGGTTGTCGAAATGTTGGCCATTGTAATGGCAGTCAATCGTGCCGATGACGCCGCAGCGCAGGTTGGCTTGGGTTAAAATGTTTTCGATCAGACCGGCGGTGGTGGTTTTCCCATTGGTCCCGGTGATGCCGACGATATACAATTGATTAGAAGGATCGCCGTAAAAGCAGGCCGCGGCGGCAGCCAGCGCGCGCCGACAATCGGGAACCTGAATCAGTGGGGCGCGCACGGCCGGCAAACGCTCGACCACCACAGCCGCCGCTCCCTTGTCGAGCGCCTCCCGTATGTAAGCATGTCCATCGGCGCAGGATCCGGGAAGCGCAAAAAACAGGGCTCCCGGCACAACCGCGTCGCTATGATGGCAAACGGCAGTGACCGGTTGATGCAAATTGGGTTGACAGCCGGGTAAGCCTTCCACAATGGCATCGCCCAATCGATCGACAATGGTTTGAAGCTTCATCCGCGCCTCCGACCGGATGCGTCGGTCCGGGCTTGTATCGGCGAGGCTGCCGGCGCAGCATGTGGATTGTGTATATTGAGCTGATCCATTGTTTTGTGCGCGATTTGTTTGAAAGCCGGCCCGGCCACGGCGCCGCCGTAATATTTTCCATAAGGCTCGTCGATGATGATCAAAATGACGGCGCGCGGTTTA
>JGI10211J34971_10004117_pt1 | contig 11572 bp, 7 predicted proteins | sample Etolagsediment_FD_34971 | JGI IMG/M metagenome (IMG submission 34971)
TCATTCATCCCTGGTTTGGAAATAGTAACAGAGTGCTTAGGAGTAGCAGTGAAGAAGTAGCAACGATCAGCATCAAAAGCAAAGTGTTCCGTAGCAGGGAAAAAGTTACGTTGAACGGAATTGTGCGCTTCATCAAAGTAAATGGTGTTGACTTCAATATCTGCATCAATCAGACGATGCAGAGAATGATAGGTGGTGAAGATAATAACATTCTCACCAGCAGTTCGTGCAGTGTTAGCAAACAAATGAATCTTTGAAGGATTCGTGCTGCTAAAGTGATGAGTCTCACCACTATGAACGTGCATAATGTGAGTGTTGGTAGTATCAATGTGCTCCAGAAACTCAGAGCAAAGTTGTTCTGCCAGCAGAATACGAGGAGCAACAACAACGGTAGTCATACCATTGTCAATATACTGGCAGTTGACAATCAAATCGTGGAACATAACTGGAGTTTTACCACCACCAGTCGGAATCACAATCTGACCTTTCTCATTGACCAGCATTGCATCCAAAGCATCTTGCTGGTGAGGACGCAGTGTGATGGGCATCGGTTCCTGTCGAATACCTTGTTATTATAGCAGAAAACCGTCCCCAGTGCGACCCAGTGGACGGTTCTAGAACTGTCTTTAATAACTTAGAATCTCATCTTCAACCCAGACAAAGGTAGTCTACAGGGTTTTTAGAGTCCTGTCAAGACTCTTTGAATACATGCCATCCTGTAGCAATGTATTTTGTTTCAGTTTCACTTGAAATACCATGATGTTGATGAGTCCAATATGCAGGCCAAACAACTAATCTACCCATTCTTGCATTTATAGTGAGATCATAAGTAGGAAATCTAGTTCCACCATTATCATAAACATCATTCAAATAAAACATCCAAACAAGAACCCTATTTGATGAGACAAGATCCACAGATTCGCAATGAGTAGAAAAAAATCCTTCACCTGGTTTATATTTCTGCACATTAAATGCTGTTTCAATACCCCATTTATTAATCATATCTACATCAGGATAATTATTTTTATATTCATCCATGGCAATTTCTAAAGTATCTAAGATAATTGAGACAGTATCACATTTTTCATTTATAGAGTAATTAATATCTGTAGATTTTTTAATTTCTGATTTAATCTTGCCATTCCCAACTAAACCTTTTTGATGTCTTTCTGTATTATTTTCATATTCATTGATGATAATATCACAGTATTCTTTTGATAAAATATCATCATAAATTGATATAAAATTCTGATTTATCATGTCTGTTTACTTACATCCAAAAAATGAAGTAATTGCATAACGACCAAATCCATCAAAATAATCGGATTCATTAATTTCAACTTTAGAAACTCCGTGTTCTACCCATCCAGGAAAGATAATCGTAGAATTATTATTACATATAATCTCGTGATCATATTGTGGGAATACTAAATTTCCTCCTACAAATTTTTTTGGTTCTCTATAAAAGTATGAAAATGCTAAAAATTGCATTGAACTATCGGTATGAGGGTCGTAATATTCTCCATCATGATAGTATCTAACTTTAGTGATATCATAATTAGATTTATTTGCTAAGATACAACACTGATGTATATTTGAGAAATGATCCAATACTCCACAATTAAATAATTTTCTATTTACAGTTAAAATATTTGAAATTGATCTATACTTATCATCATATAATGAATCCAAATGAAGTGCTTTAGAATTTGTGTAATCAACTATTCCACCATAATATTTTGCTTCTAAAAATTTTCCTGGTTTTGTATAAAAATTTAATTCTTCCCAAATAAGATTCAATTCTTCTTTATTATAAAAATTTTCCACAATCATATGCGGAAAAGGAGATTCATATATTACAACTTCTATTTTTTCCATAATATTATAATATTCTAATCTATCTATCTATGATATTCCTCCCCCACTTGCACGGGGTCCTTGAACGGTTCCTCCCGATGGTGTTGGAATTACAACACCAGATACTGAAGTAATTGAGTATCCACTAGCACCTCCGGATCCTCCATCTTTCTCCGACTGTCCACTTCCTCTTGCTAAACCTTTACCACCATCTCCTCCTGTACCACTAGTGTTTCCGTCGTCACCATTTTCTGCTTGATTATCATCATTTTCGCCACCTTTTCCACCTTCTCCACCATTACTTGCACCCCATGATCCACCACCACCACCTCCTCCACCAAAAGCGTTGCCACCAGCATCTCCACCTTTTCCACCATTACCACCTTTAGTGGAATTTCCTGCATTTCCTGCTGCGGATCCTTCCCCTGCTTTTGCTCCTGCGTTTCCTGCCGGAGTTCCAGATCCACCTCCACCTCCACCACCTCCGGCTTGTTCTTTGCTATTATCTCTTTCTCCGGCAGCAGCGCCGCCACCGCCGCCACCACCACTACCTGCTCTGATAATTGCTCCACTACTCAATACTATTTCTTCAACATTTCTATCAAGTGCTAATGCACTTTGTCCAGGTTCTCCAGATTTTCCACTATTAGCTCCATTTTCGTTACGTGTTCCACCAGCACCACCATTTCCTCCTGCACCTAAAATTCTTGCAGAATTTCCTAAAATAATATCCATTTTTGCAGCATTGGCAAATCCTCCCGTTCTTAATGAATATCTCGTTCTAGAATTTCCCCCTTTATTTCCTTTAAATGTATTATTGACATAAATGATAAGTCGTGAACCAGTTACATTCGTAGGACCACCTCCCACTGTTGTCCTGGCACGGTCTCCTGCATTCACTCTACTTCCACCACTAGTATAGCAATCAATTATAATATTTCTCCGTTTTCCATAAAAATCTGAGAAAGATACTGCACCAGATGTAGGAAATCCTTCATCAAGAGGCCAATTTCTCCCACCAATAGATTGAGTTGATCTATATGCACCAATACTTCCTTGGTTTCCAAATTCATTAGAAATATTTGTAAATGAGATTGATCCAGTGTTTTGTAATGTCATTTTATTATGCCTCCGTAGATAAACCAACCCAATCAGTTCCATTAAAATATTCAAATCTGTTATTATCTCTATTGTATATTAATGACCCCTCAATAGTTGAACCAGCACCTATCTCATTTCGATTAGAAGTATCTTGAAATGGTAGGAGTACAAATCCTTTGCTAGTTGAAGTGGAGTCAAGAATATCCAAAGCACATCTTGGAAGTGTAGTACCGATACCGACACGACCAGATTGAATATCATTAAATGTAGAAATTCCCAATACATCACCATTTACATCACCTGTTAGATTTCCAGTTACATTCCCAGTCAAATTTCCAGTTACATCTGCATTTAAAGATTGAGAAACATTAATAGAATCAACAGTTAATAAACTACCTATGGTTACATTAGTATCAAAATGTGCATCACCCGTAAAGGTAGAAATGCCTTGAACATTTAATTTGTGTGTTGGATTTGTAATTCCAATCCCAAGATTTCCATCACGAGTTAATGTTAGTAATGGAACATTAGTGCCACGTAACCACATGAAATAATTGTCTACTCCATTACTATCAATATAAGAATTGAAATTGCCATCTCCTTGATTTATGATATTCAAAGAATCAAAAGAGCTGTATGGGTATAGTCCACCAACAGTTCCAACTTTTATTAAAGTATTATTATTATTTGCATCTGATGTTGATGTGCTCCTTCCAATAGCAATAATTGCTTCATTTTCATCACTTGTAATTTTTAAAATCGCATTTCCATTTTTACGTATATGTTGTTCATAATTTGAATCATCAGTTCCTATACCAATGTAACTTGATGCATTAATATTTGATGAGGATATTTTTGTAGAATTCAATGTAGAAACTGTTGCAATTCCACTAACATCAATACTACCACCAGTAATAGAACCAGTGTTAACATCAATACTACTACCAGTGATAATTCCAGTGACATTAATACTACCACCAGTAATAGAACCGGTATTCACATCAATACTACCACCAGTAATAGAACCAGTATTAACATCAATACTACTGCCAGTAATAATTCCAGTGGCAACAATGCTTTCAGCAGTTATTATACCAACCGTAATGTTTGGTGTTCCTGATAATCCAGTTGCATCTCCAGTTAAATTACCTTCAAATGAAGAAGCAGTAATAATTCCAGTAACATTGATATTGGATGGAAATCTCTCATTGTCAATAGTTCCAGATGTTAAATCTGTAGCATTCAAACTTCCATCAAAAGACTCGGCAGTGACAATTCCAGTGATATTTACATCACCAAAAACACTAAACTCTGGATCGGTTGTTCCGGGACTTATTGTTGTATTAATACCAAGTTTTGATGTTGTATGTAGTCCTATTCCAGAATTATCAGTGATAAAAGTAGTTCGAGCATATCCAATTAATTCATCAACTAGTTCATTAGATCCAAGTTGTAATTGAGATGCTGTAATAATACCAATATCTGCATTAGTTGCTGATAAATTGGTAATAGTTCCCACTCCAGTAAATAATTCAGATGATGTGACTATTCCAGTAGATCTTATATCACCATAAACATTTAAAAGATATGTTGTGGGAATTGAAGTGCCAATTCCTACTAAACCATTTGAATTAACTACGAAATTATTACTATCAACTTGAAGTCCAGATTTAAAATTAAATGACTTTCGTATATTTGCCATATTATATACTTTTTAGTTATTTATCTTCCAACTGCCTCTCAAGTCTTTCTACTTTATTAGAGAGTTCCTTGATTGCTTCTATTAGGAGTGGAATAACTTTATCATATTGAACTGTAATGTAATTCTCATCAACAGGAGCCGGTTTAACTACTTCAGGCAACACTTTCTGAACTTCTTGTGCAGATACACCAGAATAAGTAATATTTGAGTTAAAACCGAGTTTCTCACCAATTTCATTAAACTTATATGTAAATCCATTCAAAGATAATGTCTTAGTAAGAGCATTTTCTATAGGTTTAATATCAGTTTTTAATCTTTCATCAGAAGCAAAGGCAGTAATATCTCCAGTAACTTTTAATTCTGCAGTATTACTTCCTTCAGCACTAATTTTTAGTTCTCTACTTGTAAAATTATCTAATCTAACATTATAATCTTCATTTTCGGACCTTTTAAGGTCTATAAAAGATCCACTTGATCTTAAAATTTCTATTGAACCACCATTAGTATCCTGTCCCATTACTACAAATCCACTACCACGACCATTGATAGTAAAAGAACCATTGACTGTGTGAGTATCCGTGTCTCTATCGTTCCCTATTGTAGCCGAACCACCTATACCCAAATTCCCAGTGATATCTAAGTCACTAGTTACATTCAAACTACCAGTGATATCTAAGTCACTAGTTACATTAACAGAACCACTTCCATTTCCACTAAGATTTAAATCACCATTAGTGTTCGTTACGTCAATGGTATTACCATCAATACGTACATTGTCGATATTTAAAATTCCAGTAATTGATGTATTAGAGGAAATATTAACTTCACCCGTACCAATAGGATCAATATTGATGTCTCCATTAGTATTAGTTGAACTGATAGTGTTTGTATCAATTCCTATGTTTCCAATGTTTGCTTTTCCTTCGACATTAAGTGTTTTGCCAATACCAACACCACCAGAAACTATAAGTGCTCCTGATGTTGAACTTGTAGAATCTTCAGTTTCAACAATTCTAACATTATCAGAAAATCTCACTTCTGAACTAAAATTAACAGGTCCTTCAAATTGTGAAAGAACTTGATTGGAAGAACCACCTTCTACAACTAATCTTTCCTTAATTGTAACTTCATCAAAAACTGCACTCAATCTTGATGGATCTTCACCAGTTATTGTTGGGATAGGAGTATCAAATGTAATTTCTTCACCAGTTGCAGAAGACTTTTTCTGATTTCCGATAAAGAAATCACCCTTGTTATTCATACCGGTATAAACAACAATTCCACCAGACCTTTCTTGAGATTGCGTTAAAAATTCTTCTCTTTCGGTTAAAGTAATATCCTGTACTTGTGGAAGTGCAGTTGAATAATTACCAGGACCATATCCAAGATATTCAAATGTATGTCCAGAAGCACGAATGATAGATGGTCTGCGGAATTCAATAGCAGGAATATTTACTTTTTTAAGTAATTCTCCGTTCGCATATGAATCTGCTTTTGTAGATAAAACACCACGAATAACACTAATTTCATCATCATTGATACCACCTAATGAGGAGGAAGACACCCTCATAATCTCTCTACCAACCTGAATATAAGATCCTAACGGAAATCTTAATGCAGTTCCAATGCCAGCACTCGAAACTTTAAATGATGTGTCAGATGATGTAACTGATTCATTAAGAGTAAGAGTTTCTTTATCATAAAAATATAATGATCTTGAATCAAGATTTTCATTAGAAGAATCTGATATTCCTTTATTTGCAGAAAGACCATGCTTTAGAATGTATCCATTGCTTAATGCCCCAAGGTCATTTGTTGACTTATATGTAAATGTATTGATACCAATAACTTCTTCAATAATAAAATCACCTTGATTATTATTATTACTATCAATAATTCTAAATCTATTTCCTGCACTTAATGAGTGTGGAGAAATAGTAGTGATTGTAGAAATATCTGAAGTATAAGTATTTGTATCAATTTCAGCACTTGGAGAAATTAAAATTGCATATTGAGAATTATCTATTGTGGGATCACCAGATGTTTTTGCAATAGAAATTTGAGTATCACTTCCTACAGCAGTAATACGATGATAAGTATCAGGTTTTCCTGCTCCAGTAAATTGAATAACATCTCCTATAGAACTTGAAATACCTGAAGAAGTAATAGTGAATTGATTATTGTTACCATTGCCAATGATATTTTCATCAAGATAATAAGTTCCTGCAGAATAACCAGAACCATTGGAAACAATAGTAACATTACTAATATTACCACCACCAGCAACAACAATGGTAGCTGTTGCACCATTCCATTGTGTTAAACCAGAGTTATTAAATATTTTTGTATTTTGATAAGTTCCTGGAGTAAAATTTGCCGTAAGTGCTGAATAATTACCCGTTACAATACCGGCAAATCCATGTCTTCTTGTAAATGTAATATCTGCACTTGTAGCAGAATTGGAGACAGAAGAAATATCAAGACCTATTCCAAAATTTGTAATTAAAGAATCGACAGATTCTCTAGTAATACTCTTCTTGAGATCATTAGTTACAACTTCACCAATAGGAGATCTTTTTGCATAAGAGTTTGCAGAAAGTGGATTGTCATCTTCATTATCCCTATCAAGTTGTGGATACAGGTTAACGACATTTTGACTATATTCTAAATTTGTAAATTCTGTTTCAATTGCTTCATCAGATTTTAATCCATAAATGTGATAAACACCACTTTGTTGTCCATCATCATATTCATTAATGATTTCATTTCTATAGACATAAAGATTTGATTGTAAATTATTTCTTTCAAATCTTGGAAGATCAGTATCTCTTACAGAAGTATCATTTGTAAAACTACCCGGTGTCTGGGTTGTAGTATACTTAAAGGTCAAATCATCATCAATTGTGGAAACAGTGTATGTTCCATTATATCCCTTATTAAAAGTACCAACTCCAGTATTAATAGTACTATCAGTTACATTTTTGATAAGAACTGAATCTCCAACATTGAGATTATGTGGAAGTTCAGTGATAACTGTAACAGTAGAAGAACTACGAGAGCAAGTACTAATAAATCTTGGATTGCGTTTAAATTCTACATCATCTCTAGTGATAGTAGTATCCGTAAACTCAGACGCATCTACCGCTCCTGTAGAACTAGATTCTTGAATAATAAATCCTGCTTCTGGAGTTTTACCATTTGTAAATTGTCTTGGTACAACAACTCTTAATTTATAAATCTTTTCATCTAAACTTCTATTGTCTTCAATTCTTCTGACAAATGTTGGTTCAGATATTCCACTCGTAAGATTTTGATAAATTTCACTATTTGCATCTGTATTGATATACCACTGATCTCCATCATATTGAACTGGATGTGCCACATCACCAGATTCTTTATCAGAGACACGACTAATGACACTTAAATTAGTGCCTTTATAAACAGTAATTTCTTCACCATTTTCTGCTTCCGGTTCAGATCCTGCTAATTTGAATCTATTTGCATCAACAAAAATTACATAATAGACAGTATTTGTGTCTAAGTTTTCTGGATAATCTCCATCATCACTAATGATAATTACTTTTTCTCTATTTGTAAATCCATGTCCATTTGCAGTAAATATATTTGAACTTGGTTGACTTACTGATACTTTTCTGAATGAGGAACTACCAGATGCATTAGACATCAAAATATTTGCAGATCTTATAGTGCCATCAATATCTAAGAAAAGTTTATCATTTACTGCTGCACCGATACGATATCCTTGACTTAATATGGGTGGTTTTATAGATTCATTTTCAAATCCATCAATATATAATCTCGTATTGTTTGCAACACTTAAAGTTTTATCAATATCAATTCTTAACCAATCGATATCCTCTTCTTCTGATGTAATCGCTCTTGGTGGAATGATGTGGGTGAGATATGCTTTGTTATCTTTTTCAAATGCTTCTTTTTTGAATCCTTTTGATACTAAAGATAATTGACCAAAGTTAGAGTTTGAGTTTGTAATTGAAGCATCACCACCAGTGTCTACAAGGAAGTGGTTATTGTATCCAATCGCAAAGACAGAAACAATCTGCATGATTGCATCATTAGTTACCTTAATATGTGTATTGTCCCAACCTCTTCTATAAATTGCCTGAGAATCTAAATGATATGCTGTACCAGAAGAAGATGATTCTGCCGATAAATCTGCACCAAAAGTGGGTGTAATTTCAATATTATCACTATAATCTCTATTTGATGGACTATATTTCACAAATGCTCTATCGTCTTTTTGTAAAGATACTCCAGTAAACTGTGCAACAACCATTGATCGGAAACCAGTTGCCTTGCTTCCATCTCCATGCATTCCATTCATACCCCATACAGAACGCAAAGAGATATTGAAAATATATGGAGATGCACCAGAAACTGTATCAGTTTCAATGGTTACTCTTTCATTTCCAGAAATTGATGGTTGTGGAGTAATAAAAGATGGATCAGATAAAATATTATAATAAAATACATTATTATTTGTATCATCGACTTCAACTACTTTTGTAGAAATATTATATGCATTATCACTTACACCAGTAATACGAATTGGTGTTCCCGCATTTAATTCATGAGGGAGTTCTGTAGTTACGGTAATCAAATTAGATGGAACTCCACCAGATCCAGATTCAATATCAGTGATTGTTAAAGAGTCAGATCCGAATGCACCAACAATTTCAAATTCGGGTCTTTGTGGAGCAAATCCTTCAGGATCACTAGGAAATTTATCATCAATATCTCTTGCAGGATTTCCAGATCCTGTACCATATCCAATGGATAATTTAGCATAATACATTTCCAAATCAGTAAGATTTAGATCAACACTATTTGAAATTACATTATTAACACCATCAGCATATTCAAAACAAGTTAATTTATGATGTGAAAATGTCGGAGAAGATTTAATTGTGGAACTATCATACTGTGTATAAACAGTATCAAATTCATTCCCATCAAATATCGAAAACTGCCATAAGTAACATGCACCAGTAATTCTGAAAATAGCAGAGTTTGGTGTATTATCAGTGGGATTAGGAACATACTTTGGTCTAATTTTGGTCTTTCTTAAATCAAGACCAACAATAGAAGTTCCTCTCGGAACAATTACTCCACCATTGATACTATTGAACTTAACTAAATCATTATCAGATTGATTTAAATCAAAATTAGAATTGAGTGTTAGTGGTAGATAGTTTGATGCATTTTCATTATTAACAGTCCCATCGGGAGAAGTTACTCTAGCTTCTGACCCACTCTGAAAAATGAAATATCCTGGACGATTATCAATTTCGTGCTCACCAGGCATCAAAAGAATCGTAGTTTTTTCAGTCTCATCATTATTATTTCCTTTTATATAAGAAAATCTTGCTGATTCAATTAATGCTCTTTGGATGGTTTTAAATGGACGAGCAAGTGAATTTCCTGTATTGCCGATACTATCAGTCGCATCCAGATCTGCTGGACTTACATATAAAATACGACCTTCAGTGTTTTTGATGAAATTATCTAACTTGTTAAGGGGCAATTTTCTGTCCTCATTTACACTTTCTTATGCTTTATTTATCCCAATAAATCTTCTTCCCCATTATAAAAAGTCTGAATATCTTCTGGCAAATTTTCTGGATTTGTTATCTCCATGACATCAAAACAAGGATGACAACATTCCATAATAAGATAGTTAGATCCTTTGTAAATATCGTCTACAGAATATGTCCTATTATTATTTGCTTCTTCTACAATATCGTGGTCATACATATAACCCTCTGGTAAATCATCAAAGGTAAATGGAATATCATTTAAGAAAAACATTTTCACTATAACTTGATGATCGTTATACCAACAATTTTTTGTTTTTACTGTATAAGACATTACATTATGTTTAATCTTATTTATTTCCAAGAAAAAAGGTTTCCGCACCACCAGAAACCTTACATACACCACTTACCCACAGGAGAAATCTATAATATAATCATCGATTCTCGCAGAGTGACTTTACTAATAGTGGGGCAAACTCCTTCCCCTGAGTGCGAGTAGGGAGACTTGAACTCCCACGACCTTGATGGTCAACAGATTTTAAGTCTGGTGCGTCTACCGATTCCACCATACTCGCAAGGTGGGTGATACTGGATTTGAACCAGTGACCAATAGAATGTAAATCTACTGCGCTACCTCTGCGCCAATCACCCGATGAGACAATCATAACACTCAGAGTGTTGATTGTCAAGTGCAGGTTGGGAGGATCGAACTCCCCTTCGCGGAATTATGAGTTCCGAGCATTCAACCAGATTGCTAAACCTGCTCGTTTAGGAATTCTTCCCAACTGTCCCCATAGTGTAGCATATGATGGCAGTTATGGCAAAGAAGGTCGCATTTATCAACTTCCTCCTTAACAAATTTCCACTTCCTATTTGCAAAGGTTCTCCCATCAAGATTAAATGATTTTTTTGACGGGTCTCTGTGATGAAAGCATAGAGTTGCTGGTCTATCTTCACCACAAGTTTGACACTTACCACCTTTATATTCAAGTGCTTTCCATTTATTGGAATATCCCCTTGCTTTTTGTTCGGTATAAGTGTTTCTGTCTTTGATTACAGGATCGTTTTTATACCTCCATTTTTGTCTGCAAGAGTTACTACACCATTTTTTTAGTCGCCCTTTCGTCACTCTTTCATTTAGAATGTCGCATCCACAACCTTGACATGTAGTAATAGTAGTAAACATTATGGTGATATGAAAGTATACATACACCTATTTATAAAATGGTATATGTATAATAGTGTAGATGACAGGGTTTGATACCTGCAATACTCTCCGAAGAGGCGTGTTTCCTTACATCACATCTACACTAATACTCGTGGATGGATTCGAACCATC
>JGI10211J34971_10004118_pt1 | contig 11572 bp, 24 predicted proteins | sample Etolagsediment_FD_34971 | JGI IMG/M metagenome (IMG submission 34971)
GCCCCCAGGCGGCCCGTAGCCCTGCCGGGTAAAGCAGGGGGGGAGCGTTGACCTCGTAACGGGTGGCGCGAAGAAAGTTGAAGAAAAGGGGTTGACGGGTGAGGCGAGAGTGTGAGAATATATCTGTGTTGCGCGAGTTGGCAGCTCACGACACAGCGAAGATCGTAACCGGAAAAGGTCCGATCATGGGCGGGGGAAACCCCACACGTTCGCTGTTAGTGAGCTGCCAGCCCAGGTCGGACCTTTTCTGTTTATGGAAGGCCCGACACCGCAATGGTGTTCTTTCTCAGGGCGACCAGCGAAGCGCAGGGTTCACCGCCTGCGTGGAACAAGCGCGGAAACGAGGCCGCCGCGATATGCCGCAAGGTAGATTCGCGTTGGCTGGATACCATAAGCCCAAAATGGGGCAAGGCAAACGCCGAAAGGCGGAGTTACTTTGGGAGCGCGCGGCTCTTGAGCCTTGCTATGTGTGGCGGCTACTTCAGCTCTATGCAAAGCGGCAGACCACCCCGAAGAGATCCCAGCCCGTAACGAGAAAGCACACCGACATACAGCACGCGACTTGCGAGCTAGGCCATGCGAACCATGGCCGAAAGCCCGTCACTGAAGGCGGGTTGCGAAGGGAAAAGCAGGTTGGCGCGTGTGCGGAACAGGCTACGCCGGGAGCCTATGGGGTGGCGTATGCTTAGATATGCAAGCGGCAGTTCGGGTTGGCCGAAGGCCGGGGGACAGGGCAACAGGGACAGGAAACAAGCACCGGCGCAGGCCGGGGAGGAGGCTAGGATGTACGCACACGAGATTATGCGGCGCGGCGGGAAATGGCTGGGCCGCCTGCGGAGTCGGGTGCAAACCATGTGCATCTGCGGGAACGGCGAGACCGTGATATGGGGCAGCAATGAGGAGCTACGCCCCGCCCCGACCATGGCCCAGGTCGAGGAAATCGGGGCCTATGCCGTTTGTGGATACCACGATGAGATTGTGGAGCCATTGATTGAGCGGTGGCGCTATATTATCTTAGAGGCCAGCAACAATCCCGACATGACGCTTGAGGACTATCTGCGATCCGCGTCTGGTAAGGCTGTGGCCCGCGCCATTGCCCGCGCAATCGGGGTGCAATCACCGCTACAATTAGAGGACGGCAAGACGAAGTTTGTTCTATCAGATACCACGGCAGAGACGATCGGACGATAAACTACAGAAGGAGGCGAGGCAGTGAGCGAAGAACAGACACAGACCAAGATACACACCGAGGCGGGGCAGGACGGGGCGAAGCAGCCCGAGGCGCGGCAGATCAACAACCGGGTTGCGGCCCTGACCTTTGCGGCCAGCACGGACCCGACACGGGCGATTCTGGGCGGCGTGCACTTCCGGGCCGACGGCATAGCCGAGGCCGCCAACGGGAGGATGCTCCTACAGACGCGGGTTGACACCGTTCCCGCCGAGGAACTGCCCCCCGTGTTCAAGGGCGAGGTGCGGGCCGGGGAAGTCAACATTCCGGCCAAGGTGGTGGCAGAGGCCCACAAACGGGTGCCGAGGTCGAAAACGCTGCCCGTCCTGAACGCCGCCTATCTGCTGAACGGCAGCATTCAGAGCACGGACCTGGACACGACCAACCGGACGGAGTACACCCCGATTGAAGGGACGTACCCAAACACGGCGCAGGTAATCCCCGGCTGGCGGGGGGGCCAGGACGCACCGAGCGTGTGCCTAAGCGTCGAGAATCTGGACCTGCTCGTCAAGGCAGCGAAGAAGGCCAAGGCCGAGAACATTGTGATCGAGGTGTCCCCGAAAGACCCCGAAATCTCGCCCGTGTGCGTGCTGATCGGGGGCGGGGATATGTACGAACCCATTACAGGCATAGTTATGCCCATGCGGGAAGGGTAAGGAGGCGGAGAATGATTCCGACGACATACGTAGACTGGCATTGCAGGAAATGCGGGCACGAACACGAGGCCACGGGGCCGTCTTACTCGTACCCGGTGGCGTGCCCAAAATGCGGAGAGAAGGAAGTGCAGCGCGGCCATCCTGTGTTGCCGACAAACAGGGCATGGTGCGGCAGTTATCCACGCCAATACACCCTTTGCGGAGACGAGAAGGAAATCCAAGTCTATCTTGTCGCCGCAACCGGGGAGCGTGCCGGACACGCCATGAACCCCGACTGGGTGCCGGACTGCGACGACGACCCAATAGCGGTTGCCCACGCCGTGCTAGACATCTGCAACACGAAGTATATGTACTGCGGCGGGAAGGACCGCATCGTGGCCGTACTGGCCGCAATGGAGAAGTGCGCAGAAATGTCCGAGAAGAACCGGGCATCAAACCGATTGCACGAATTGCGCAAGCGTATCGTGTGCGACGTGGCAGAGTATAGCGACCTGATCGAAGAAAGGAGCCAACAGTGAGCGCGGAACAGTACGAGGTATACTACAACGACGGCCACGGCTGGCAGCCGAGCAACCTGGGCCGCTTCCCCACCCGCGCCGAGGCTGAGGAGGCCGTGGGGCCGTGGGTGGAGGGCTTTGCCCGGTTCGGGCGTCCCGCGCCCAAGGTGACGGTTGCCCCTGCGGGGGCGCTGGTTATGTTCCCCGCCGCCGAGATTGCGGCCCTGCGGCGGTGCGCGGAGGCGCTGGCCGGAGACGGGGCCGCGCATATCGAAGTTGGCAACCTGCACGCACTGGCTTATCACCTTGAACAAGGCCACGACAACGGAGCCCGCCCCAAGGAAGCGGTGGCGAAACAACTACGGGCCGTAGCAGGGCGCATGGGGAAAGCCCTCGCCGCTCTGGACGCGGCCCAAGGGCGGGGGGAGTAGACCATGAAACGTATCACGCTGTATTTTGTGCATGGTTTCGTGATGACATCGGCGGTTATGGTGGCGGTCATTGCTTATCAGGCCATCCGAGACTGCTGCGGCCCTACGGTAGCCGTAGTCTGTGGGGTGGCGACCCTGTTGGTCGGGTTGCCCGTAGTGGTGTGGCTGGATGAGTCGGCAAGGAGCTAGTATGGACACAACAGGATTCTTGTTGGAAGAAGCTGCACTGAATGCGGAGCGGCGCATCGAGGACGCCATGCGCCCAGACCATACCGACAAACCGACGCGGGACATTATTATCGAGGAAATCAAGAAGGTGCCCTGGCTTCGGGAACACCTGATGTTCGAGGACTGGATCGAGGAAGAGGCGGCGGGGCAGTCCCTTGCATGGCTGGCCCATTATCGCCAATGGGTTCCGCATGTCGCAGACTTCCTGATCAACCTCGTCAAGGGGCACATGGAGCACAACGCATGGAACACCGCACTTGGACAGGCGGCCATGCTCTGCCTGCACGGCGACGTGAGCGGGGAGCCGATCCCGCACGAGATCCCGCGCCCGGACAAACTCGACGATGTAGGTCGAGTGAGATGCCAGTTGGCTGCGGCCATTCGCAAGATGAAAAACAGGGACGACCAAGGCGCGGCGCAGGGGCGGGGGGAGGGGTGAGGCATGACCGCCGCAACCGACATAAGGCAATCGCTGGACATATCCAACCGCCTCTACTGGTGGGACCGCACCGGAGAATGGCCTACAGCGCACGACAAGGACCGGAGCAGGCAAGGACATAGGGACACCGCCGCTAACCCCGCCACGGGCCTTGTAGGGCCTCAGACAGGGCGGGGAGTGATATACCGAACCGTTGCCCTTAGTACGGGTGCCGCGTGTCAGTGCTGTGGCCGGTGGATCAACGCAGGAAACAAGGCCCTATGGCGAAAGGTGCGCCGGGGCAGGGGCAGAAAACCAAGCGCAAGGATTTTCTGCATGAAATGCAGGGGGCTGGTATGACAACTGTTATCGCGTTATGTGTGGCCGCGTGGTGTGTGGGGACAATGGGCGGCTACATCGTCGGACGAATCGAGGAAGCAACCCGCAACAGGAGGCGCAACAAATGAGCGCGAACAAACTTGTGTTGACTTTGGGGGCAATCTCTGACTATCTTGTAGACAGGGAACGAAAAAATGGGGAGGACATACCAACCGTGTGGCTGTCAGTGCTGGCTGACGTGCAGGCCATCGTCACCCAGGGGGAGGGACTGGCCGCAACCATTAATGCGGCATCCCAGAATGTTGACTATTGCGAGCAGTAGCGCTGCGGGCCGAACGCCGCCCCTGACGGTCGGCATATTGAGTTGCACGCGGTCAGCGAGAAGGGGAAGTGGCGGCGGTGCGGCAGTGAGCGGGCCGTGCGCGGGGCGCTGGCCGACATACTATGGAGGATGCGATGAGCCACACGTCACTAGGCAAAGTATCAGTCAAGGAATCCGGCCTCTGGCTCCCCATAGGCCACCTATCCTATGACTGGGACAGGGACACGGCATTATTCAAGCCGGACTGGTCAGTGATCCTCCCCCTGTGCAGGCGGCATGAGGGCGACTCCGAACTGCGGGGCCACTGCAAGCCCTACCCGGACCTGCCGGGGGAGCCGCCCTACTTAGACCGGGGGGAGGTGCAGTTCGCCAAGAGCAGCAAGACCAAGGTGGTGTATGCTATGCTATACGCCCGACAGGACGAGCGAGGACAGACTATGTATGACCTTGTTATCCGTGTGCCGGTGGTGCTGAAGCTGCTGGGCGGGTTCTCGCACATCCATTTCGAGGATAGAGAAAAGAACAACGAGAAGGAGGCAGAGTAATGAAAAAGGCCAAGGAACGGAAGGCAACCAGGGAACTCTGGCGCGGGCATGGGGTGGCAATCGGGGTATACGAGCACGGGTTTACCGTGTCCGATGTCCGTAAAGTGCCTGCCCACGATGCCAAGGGCAAGCCCAACAAGAACGCGGGGGCCGAAGTTATGGATAGCGTATCGTACCACTCCAGGCTGCACCACGCCCTCGATAATGCCGCGAATCGTGTTGCGAGAAGAGAGGCGGAGGACCTGAAGGAATACGTGGACACCTACAATCGGGTGGCTGGCGAATTGGCGGAAGCCACAAGGGGGCAATAATGGCACACTACACATTCAATCTTTCCGGCGTCACCTTCGCCACCAAGCAAACCCCGGCCCTGGCCACGGCCAAGCCGGAGGGTGAGGCGGTGGTGGGGCTGGACCCGGAGAATCCCTACAAGAAGCACCCCTACGGCGCTATGCCTGTGACGTGGCTGGGCATCCGTATCGGGTATGTCCCCGACGGAAAGCCCCCCACGGACCCCGAGGCCACGCCCGAGGACCGGGAGAAGTGGGCCATACACGAGGCCATAGCGGGGTTCCTGCTGGCGGGGAAGGAAGTGAAATGCGAGATCGTGGACGTGGGGTACTTGGATGGTGACGAGTGGACCAGAGAGCCGGGGGTAGGGAAGTTGTCCGCTGTAACGGTTGCGCTGGCCACGGACGCCGCGCCACACGTCTCAAGGACAAAGGCCCCTTCTCCCACCGGCCTTACGGTTCTGGACCCCTCCGTGTCCATGACGGACTTCGGGGACGTGGGGGAACGTCTGGAAAGTTGGAATGAGGCGGGGGTAGTGGTGAAACGAGACACGGACCACAACTACACGCACGCCGGGGACCGGTGGGCTGGCGTCACCGACCTTGTGGGGGCGTGCTATAAGGACTTCGACGCCTCGTTCATCGCGCCGCGTTGTGCGAAGGCGTGGAAGTGGGACGAGCAGGACGTGTTGGCCATGTGGGAGAACAACAGGGCGGCGGCGTCTGAGTTCGGCAATGCCCTGCATCGGTATCTCGAAGCGTATAGCAAGTGGGGTGAGCGGGCGTTGCCAAAGATGCCGTTCTTGCGGGAAGTTGTCCTATCGTTCGGGTGGCCCGAGGGAGTGGTGGCGCATAGCGAGGTGCTGATTACCAGCACGGGCCGCAAGGTATGCGGGCAATGCGACCGGCTGGTGGACGTTGCCGGGGGGCTGCGGGTGGAGGACTACAAGGCCAACGCCGAGGCCGAGAAGGTGGACTCGAAGCACAAGAACCTGTTGTTTCCCGAGCTGCCCAACCAGAAAACATCGAAGTACCTTGTCCAGATGAGCGCGTATGCGGAAATGCTGGAGGAGTCTGGGCACAAGGTTGCCGACACGGTGGTGGCGCATGTGTTTGATGGGGAGTGGAATCACATTGAGATGCCGAGGATAAAGGGTGTCTTAGATCGCTTGACACAAGGTGCCTGAGAGGAGGGAGCATGAAGCACGACAAACTCACAGACGCGCAATTGCGCAAGGTTATCCGCGCCCAGAAGCGCATGATCCGCAAGGCGGGTTTCGATGCTGATTGGGAACTGTTTGAGCGGTCGTTTGGATGGTTCAAGATCAGCAAGGAGATGTCGCCCGCAATGCAGGAGCGGTACAAGGCAATATGGGAGGGGAAGTGATGCCCCGCCTCCCCGGCGTACTGGACCGGCTGATGGAGGGGCGGTAAGACCGGGGGCGGTGGTGGTGGTCGCAAAGTGAGTAGCACAGAACGCCCGGCCTCACGGTGGCCGGGGGAAAGGATCGCATGAAACCGAAACGCGCTAACCGGCCTACCGTGCCGGACGTTGTTGGGTTGCAGCCCCGATACTCGGGTCGCTACAGCCACAAGTTCTGGGATCGCGTCAACTCGCTCAAAGGCAAGGATGGGGAAGCAGCGTACAGCATGGGATGTGCGCTCCAGGAACACGAAAGCCACGTCCTGCGGTACGTCAACGAGAAGCAACCCAACACGGTGCTCAGCGAATCCGACACCCAACCGTAGTTAGTGCAACATGGTGAGTTACAGATACAAGGACAACAAGGAAGGAAGGGTAGCATAATGGCAAGCCTACACGACAAGAAGATACTGAACGTGGACAACAAGACGTGGGAGTACAGCGATACGAATCCCAAATCGGGGCGCACAACGAAGTACACGGAATGCTGGGTGCAGATCGAGGGCAAGGACGGCCCCGAGCGCATGGTGTTCCGCACGGCCAGCGAGAAACTGATGAAGGCTCTCAAACCGGGGGTAACGGTGCGGGGGTATGTGTTCCGCGACGACGACGCCAAACACCCCGGAGAATGGCGGTGTAAGGCGAACGGGAAAGACAACCCTGACCTTGCTGGTTACTCACAGGACTTTGGAGGCTCTGGCCACACAACGGGTGGCGCAAGCCCCGCCCCCGCCCCGGCAGCGCAGGCCAGCTACAGGCTCGACGAGCTGGAGCTGCTGATGGATTGGGCCATAGAACGTAGCGAGGCGCTACTGTCCGAACTGGAAGACAATGCGCGTGTACGGCACGCAGTTGCGTTGTTTGAGGCCGCAGTACGGTGTGGCGCGAAGCAGGAAGGGCAAGGGTCGGGCCAAGCGAACCGGGGGCAGGACGAGGCTGTCGTTGGCCTTGTGGAAAAGGCGATAGCCAAGGCGGGCCTGACCGCACAGTACGAGCACACCAGTATCAGCACTGCAAAATTCGTGGAACTGTGGCAGGCAGCAGGGGGGAATGAGGCCGCGTTCGTTATTGCGGCCAAGACAGCTATGGACATGGCCGGGGGCGACGAGCCGCCAATGAGCGGGGATGAGGACGACGTCTCCGACTCTGACGACTGCCCATTCTGACGGTGGAGGTCAGGCGCGATGAGTTATGACGGAACAATCGGGTGTCCAGTGTGCGGATCAATGGATCAGTGTATCCACGCTGAACGGGCGGCATCATCGTCGCCTGGACCGTCTGGTTCTGTGCCACCCCGCCGAAACCCTGTGCGCGTGCTGAACGATGCACTGCACGAATACCGGACGCAGCACACCGACATGAGCAAAGACGAGTTCTACGAACGCGGCTGCTATCACGCCTTCATGTGGGCGTGGCAACGTGCCGCACAGAACGCCACGGATCACGCGCAAGGAAAGGCGGTGCATGATGCTTGAACTATGCCCACACTGCGGACAAATCCACAAGGACTTCATGGAGTGCGACGAGGCGGCGAGCCTTTCCTTGTCGCGTGAATCTGCTTGTTCTGCGTGTTGCGGCGCGCCCATGGTTGTGCGAGGAATCACAACGCATTGGTACGAGTGTACGAATTGCGGCAAGCCATGTGATACGCAGAACCATTGTTCAACTGACTCCAGTCAAGATAAATGACAAGGGGATCGGCTTCTAAAAGGAGGTAGTTATGGGATACGACACACGCAATGAGAGCCGCCGCTGCCCGTGGTGCAGAGGAACAGGAAGCCAGACCGACCGCTACCATGCCCCGCAACGGTGGGCGTGCCCAGACTGTGACGGTACAGGGCGGCAGCAGTGGTGTGAGAACTGTGGAGAATGGCATGGTCCGCATGAAGTATGCGAAGAGGTTCCTGATGACCTCGTAGCGGATGGCGGGAACGACCGTCTTGACGGCCAAGAAGGGAGCGGAGAATGAGCGGAATGAATTGTAAATCTCAAACGCATTGTTCGGCACTCTATCCACCGCGCTGGGGGTTATGGCGCGAACGCATTCTGCACCCGGTCACTTGCGTGTTGATGCTTCCGTTTTTTATCTGCGGGTGGGCTGCCGCTGGCATCTATGCGTGGGCGTGGAACGTGCGACACAGCAGTTCGCTTGGCGGTTGTTGGCGACCGGAAGGCCCTTGGTCAGGTATGCTGAACGATGAGGTGAGCGGATGACAATGGAGCGAAGCGGAATTGGCAGTACGTCTCAACCGTCTTGTTGTGCCCATAGGCATACTGAGCTGATTGAAACGGACGGCAGCGAGCATCTACAGGAGTTTTGCATCGACTGTGGACGGGTCATTGATGCACAGGCGGCCTACAAAACGATGGACGGCCGAACGGTCATGCGCGGCCAAATCCTGCCGTCAGATTGGGGATGGGAATCTCGCGCTCGCGGAGATTGCGGAATATGAAGCACAACCCCGAGTTGACCGGCCCCGTCCGGTCTAACGAGGCGTTGGCGGGGAGAAGGGGGGAGTGATGATAGACGAACAGCCGCACTATGTTCTGCGCGGAGACAACACCGGGCTTGTGCCAGACACGCGCACCCGCTTCCAACGCATACTGGATGGGCCGATTGGGCCTATCATCTTGATATGGCTGCCATGCTTCGCGACGCTGTTAGCCTGTAGCCTGGTATTGGCGCTTATAGAGATGGGGTTGAGGGCCTTGGGGGTGTGGCCATGAACTGCAACCAATACGATGGCCTGGAAGGGGGGAGGGGGGAGTGATGGGTTGCATACTAGGACTAGACTTAGCCAAGAGTACAGGCTACGCCGTGTGCAGTACGGCTGGCGTAATACAGATCTCTGGCGTGTGGCGGGTGGGGGAAGCGCGGGATCACAGCAGGGGGCACAACGGGCACATGTTCAACGCCCTCTACAATGAGTTGGTCCGAACATGCGGCACCTTCCTTCCGACCACGATATGTTGGGAGCGTGCCCACCACCGGGGCGGAGCAGCGACCCGTATAGCCCTTGGGCTGGTGGCAACATGCCAACTCTACGCGGCTCGCAACGCCATCCGTATTGCGGACGTACACACAGCTACCCTGAAGAAATATGCCACAGGGGACCATAAGGCGGGGAAGGACGCCATGAAAGAGCGGGCATCAGCGAGTGCGGGGTATGTCGTAGAGTGTGATGACGAAGCGGATGCGATAATTGTAGCCCAATGGGCATGGGAACAGGAACAACAGGAGAAGGAGGGGAAGTGATGGCTGACCATGTAACGGGTGGCGCGAGCCACGGAAGGAGGCAATGATGAGACGAAAGAAATACCAGCCCCGCGATGATGAAACCCTGTACACCCGCCGCGTCACCCCTGGTGGCCGGACAGTGTACGAGCCTCACAGTCTGGTGCGGGATATGTGTGGGTACACGCCGGGTCACTATCTGGTGTGGGTACGGCCAGGAAGGCAGTCGATCAAGTGGCTACAGACCAAACTCACCCCGGCCCGCGCAAGGGTGGCAGCGGCGATGGAAGAGGCCCACGACGCCATGCTCAAGGCCATAGCCGCCAAACGTGATTTGGCCGGGACGTGCCGCGAACTGGACCGGGCCACAGAAGAGAAGGGATGGAAGGCATTCAGGAAGGCGGTTGGGACAGACAAGCCCCTGAAGTTCAGCGGGCCGTCCGAGTGGGACGTTGTAGACGCGGCGATCCAGGCACTCAAGGAGAACGCGGCGGCATGAACCGCACCCCCCTCCCCCCCCGCAAGGCTCCCCTGCGCCGTAAACGCCCCCTGAAGGCCCGTAGGCCCCTGGGGTATACAAACACTCGTCCCAAGCCCCGCAAGGCCGTTCTAGGCCGTTCTGGGGCGTCTGAGAGGGTGCGTGAGCGCAGGGAGAAAGACGCACAGTGGAAAGCGGTGGTGATAGGGGGGGGAGGGGGACGGTGTGAACGGTGTGGTAAGTCCGCGTACGGGTTGCGCGTGATTGACCCGCACCATGTGAAGGGGAAGCAGGCTTTCCCACACCTGAGATTCGACACTCGTAACGGTTGCGGCTTGTGCCGCACACTCAACGGCAATGACGGTGGGGGGTGCCACAGGTGGTATCATGACCACCCTAAGCAGGGGGACGAATGGTTCAGTCAATACCGGCCGGATGATTGGGCATGGATCAATAAACCAAGGGAGGACCAACAATGACTATGGCAGTGTGGGAACCGGACTGGCCCGAGGAGTATCGGCAGGATAACTCACCCCCGCCCGAATGGCCGTGGGAGGTGGCGATTGTGGTGGCGATCGTTCTGCTGGTGGTGATTATCGTGCGGCATATCATATAGGAGACGCAATGGATACACAGATCGAAACGACGGACGCGCAGGAAGATACCTGCTATGTTCAGGGTTGCCCGAACCCAACGTTCCTGCGGATAGAAAACCGCACCGGGACCGGGACTACGACGTACTACTCCTGCCACAAACACAGCCCGAAACGTAGCGGGACAACACGGGACTTCGCCCCTATCCATCTGAACAGGGCACTCGGGTCATGGGGGATGTTCTTTAGAAAGTTTGCGGGGTTGTGATATGCCTAGTAACGGTCGGCGCGAGAAGTGTAGGCGGTGCCACCCGTACGATGGTATCTGCATCAACTGCGGGTCAACACCCAAAGAACGCAAGGCACGCCGGGACGAGTACCTGCGGCGCAAGGCGAAGGAACGGAGGAAGGGATGAAGAAGTGGGTACATAAGATAAACCTGTACGACGACCCCGTAAAGTGGAACGCCGAGGACTGGGTGGAGGTGGACTACGACGAACAGGCAGGGGCTGCTGCTGCGGCTCGCACGATGTTCGAGCTGGTCAACGAGTCGGGGTATCCCCTGAGGTTTGCGGTCTACAAGCGCGGCATCGGGGAGAAGGCGAGGATCACCGTGGAGCAGGACGTCCCGCCCCCCGGCGAGGGGGAACACCGCACCCATAACCCAGAGGACGGACCGGGGGGAGGGTATGCGACCACGGTACGGGTGCCACTGAACACAGTCATGCAAAACGCATTGGCCCGCGCCGAGAAGGCAGAGGCGGAGCTGGAGGGCGAACGCCGGATGCGCAGGCAGAGCGAAGATGTACTCAAGTACGAGCGTGCAAGGGCAGAGAAGGCCGAGGCGAGGGTGGCGGAGTTGGAGAAGCAAGCCACCGCCGACAGCGGA
>JGI10211J34971_10004119_pt1 | contig 11570 bp, 7 predicted proteins | sample Etolagsediment_FD_34971 | JGI IMG/M metagenome (IMG submission 34971)
TAACATTCGTCTAAATGTTATGAAATGGGTAAGAAAAATTTGTGACTTATAGCAATTCTTTTAATTCTATAATCCACATTACCATTTATATATAATTAGTTTTCTTTATATTGTTTTGTCTCATTTTTCTTTTCGGTCGGTGTAATATATTTTTATTTTTATATTTATTTTTATATTTATTTTATCCTATCCTATCCTTTTTTACATATTTATTTTTTTCTATTTTAATTAAATTATAAAAGATAAAATAATGAAATTTATTTTATTTTATTTATTTATATTTTTATTTTTTCCTATTCATAATTCCTTTTTTTTAAATAATTTAAAAAATTCAAGATTTTTTTATAATAAACATATTGAACAAATTAATAAAAATAATAAAAATAATTATAATAAGAAAAATAAAATTAATTATATAATAAATCATAACAGTTATAATATTAGATTAGAATACAATAACATAACTGATTATTATTATGATAATAAATTTATAAAAAATAAAAATGTAATCAATATTTTACCTGCTGGTTTAAAAGGATTTTATGAAATGGGAATAAGTGTTTTTATAAAAGAAAAGTATAATATGAATAATTATATTTTTAGTGGTGCATCTGCAGGTGCATGGAACTCACTTTTATTAGCTTACAAAGGAAATATTAGTGATTTTAAAAATTTTATATTAAATCTTGATTTTCATAATTTACATTCTGTTTATCAATTACAAATGAATTTAAAAGAAAAATTATTATTAAATTTTGTTGATGATGATTTTGATTTTAGTAGAATGTTTATTGGAGTTGCTGTTTTAGAAAAATTTAGATTAAAAAATTATATTTATACTGATTTTGATTCATTAGAAGATGCTTTAAACTGTATTATTGCTAGTTCTAATATTCCTTTTTTAACTGGTAAACTTATTTATAAATATAGAGGAAAGATATCATTTGATGGTGGTTTTTCAAAAGACCCATATATACATAATCCTAATACTCAATTAATCATTCATCCTAATTTATTTAGTGATTTTAATAAATTTAGTGGTGAAACAAATTGTATTGATGAATGGATGAATATTATAAATGATGATGCTTTTGATATTAATTTTGATTTATTAATAAAATTATTTGAAAAAGGTTATTATGATGCTTCTAATAATGTAAAATTTATTGAAAAATTTATTTTACATCTTCATGTTTAATGTTATACAACAATTTAATACTAATCTTTCCGGTCGATGTAATTAATATATATATCCTAAAGATTGTTCTTGTTTTTTATTTATTTTATTTTTTATATTTCTTATTGTTTGTTGTTTTAAAGTAATTGTATTTCCTTTAAATGGTTTTTCTTTTAATCCTTTATAACTTTTAATTTGTATAAAAGATCCATCTTTATTTTTTCTTTTTAAATTAAATTTTTTTTCTAAAAATTGTAATGTTTGTTGATAATTGTTTTTTAAATCTTCATATCTTATTAATAAATAATTTTTTACTCTATCTTTATGATTAATTAAATATTCATTTTTTAAATTTCTTAATTCAAAAATATCTCTATATCTTTTTTTTGTTTTATAATTTCTATCTTGCATTAATTCTTTTTTTTCTTTATCTACACTATAAAATTCATTATGTAAAAAATTAAATATATTTTTAGCATTTTCTTCTGGTATATGATGTTTTGTATTATTAAAACTATTTATCCATGATATTGGATCTCTAACTATTCCTAAAAATAATACATCATCATCATTTTCAATAATAGGATTTTTCTTAGAATAATCATAAAAACCAAAAAAATGTTTGAAGCCATAATGCCATATTAATTCTATTTCAAAATTTTCTAAGATTGCTTTTTCTAAAAAATTTGTTCCTGAACACCTTTCACCCATTATTGTAAAATATTTTACCATTTAATAATATTAATTGATTTTTTAAATATTTTTTATAACCTAAATATATGGATAAATCTTTAATTTTTTATCAATCCGATTCTTTTAAAAAAAAATTTAATTTTATTGGAAATAAAAATAAAAAAGTTATTTTTTTTAGATCAGATGATCCTTATCAAATTATGAAAGGCAGTATTTATAATCCACCTTTTTTTAAATATTTAGTTTATGAACAACCTAAAAATAAAGTTGATGTCGAAATAGCATGGAATTCTACATTAATAAATGGGTATTTAATTATTCCTGAAAGTTTTTATAAATATTTAAATAATAAACAAAAGAATTATAAGATTATTAAAATTAATAATAAAAAATATTGTATGTATCATAAATCTAATGCAGATGTTTTTATTTTTTATGACAAATATAGAATTTTAGATTTTAGCATTATTGGTGTAGAAAAAGGAGGAACTACTTATTTAATGAAAAATTTAGCAAAAATAAAAAATTTAAATATGGCTATACCAAGTCATCATCCAGGAGGTGAAATGCACTTTTTAGATAGTCATATGATGAAAATGCATGGCTCTATAAAATGGTTGCAATCTCATTTTGATTATAAAAATAAGTTAGTTGGATATAAAAATCCTAATTTAATTTATTTAGATTATACACATTATTATTTAAGTAAATTAAATCCTTATTTAAAAATGGTTTTAGTTTTAAGAAATCCTATTGATAGAGCTTATAGTGAATGGCATATGTTTAATCAAGAAACAAATTATGTAAAAAATACTGGAAATTTTAAATCATTTGAAGATGCTATTAATGATGAATTAAATTTACGTTTAAATGAAATACCTACATTAGAAAGTGCCAATTTTCATCATTTACAACGTGGATTATATTATAAACAAATTAAACAATTATTGACACACTTTCCCAGAGAAAATTTATTAATTGTTTTAAATGAAGATTTAAAAAATAAGGAAAAAGAAACATTTCAAAAAATATTAGAGTTTATTGGAATGAAAAATTATAATTTAAATAATTTCGCTTTTGAAAAAAAAGTTTTAGAAGGAACTTATACAAAAAATCAAAAAGAAAAAGATATAAGTGTAAGTCTTAGAAAAAAAATGATTGATTTTTTCAAAGATGATCTTAAAAAATTAGAAAAATTATTGAAAATGAAATTAGATTGGTTTTAATTTAATTTTTTATTTTTATTTTTATTTTTTATTTTTATTTTTATTTTTTAATTTCTAATATAATTAAATATTTTAGAAATGTCAATAAAATTATCTTTTATATTTTCCAATACTGGTTCAAATGATTTTGTTTTTCCACTAAAGAAATTGTATAATGATTTTGGATGATGACCACCAGGACAATTCTTATTTGTAAAAACATTTTTTAAAACTTCTAATTCATTTTTATCTCCATTTTCTAATTTTTTTATATCAACTTTATATCCTAATCCTAATGTATTATTAATAGATTTTTTATATTTTTGTTGATGACTTCTGTTATGATAATGTACTAAACATAAATTACAAACGAAATATTTTACACTTCCCATATGATTTCCATGATCTATATTTACATTTTTTAAATTTTTATTTCTATAAATAAATGTTTTTCTTGAATTACCATAAGTATCACATAAAGATGCATGTTTAAATTTTTCAATAACATCTTTTGAATCTACTGTTTTTTTAGGATTAATATAATCACATTTAAAATAATTATATTGATTTCCTTGATTTTTTATTAAACATTCTAAATATGAATGTATATTATTTATACCTATTATTTTTTTTTCTCTATTATATTGTACAATAAATTCATCAATATCTATTGGAAAAAATATATCACAATTATTTTGATTAAAAATTCTTGTCATTATTTGACCTTTTTTTTTGTAATCAGGGTGTTTTTCTATATTTATTCCATATTTTTCTTTATATTTTTTACATATATTAAATGTACCATCTGATGACATATTATCAACAATAAATAAATTTTTATATCCAAATATTTTACCATGATATATAATCCATTTTTCTACAATATCTACTTCATCTTTTACCATTGTGGCGACAATTATTTTCATAATATATATATATATATAAATAAAAATTTTAATATATAAATAATTAAATTATAAAATAATTATTAAAAAAAAAATAGAAATTGATTTATAATTATAAATTATATAAATTATATAATATTTGATTTAAATTCGTATAAATAAAATACTAATTATATATTTTTAATAAATATGACAACAATAACAACAATAACAACAATAACAAATTTAACAACAATATTATCAATTGAAGGAAACATTGGTTCGGGTAAATCAACAATTATTGACTATTTAAAAAAAAAGTATAATAAAGACAATATTAATAATGAAATTGTATTTTTACCAGAACCAGTTGATGAATGGGAAACTATTAAAGATGAAGAAAACAATACAATATTACAAAAATTTTATGCTGATCAAAAAAAATACAGTTTTACATTTCAAATAATGGCTTATATTAGTAGATTAAATTTATTAAGAAAAACTATTAAAGAAAATCCTGGAAAAATTATTATATCAGAAAGATCATTATTTACTGATAAATATGTATTTGCACAAATGTTATATGATAGTGGAAATATGGAAAGTATTCAATATCAAATTTATAATAAATGGTTTGAATCATTTTTAGATATTGCACCAATAAGTAAAATGATTTATTTAAAAACGGACCCTAAAGTTAGTTATAAAAGAATATCAATAAGAAATAGAAACGGTGAAGAAAATATACCATTTGAATATATAGAAAAATGTCATAATTATCATAATTCTATGTATGATGTAATTGATTTTGATAAAAAAATAATTGATTGTACAAATGATTTTAAAGAAGATACTAATTATTTTGAAGATGTATCAAAACAAATTATTGAATTTACAAAAAATATTAAATAAATATTTTTATATTTTTATATTTTTATATTTTTATATTTTTATATTTTTATTATGTAATATTTAATTTTATATATATAGATTTTTAAATTCATTAAATATTTATGAATTTTAATTAATAATTAAAATAATGATAATAAATTTAATAAATGTAATAATAAATGTAATAATAAATGATTTAATATAATTATAATAACTCATTAATGAAATCTGTTTTTTGTAAAAATTTTATATTATTTATTTTTTTATCATATTCATCTTTATTATTTAAATAAAAATTAATACTATTTATCATTTCTGGAATGGAATTTACAAAAACAACACTATCTTTATAATATTCATAATTAATGGTATCATCTTTATTTGGATAAAAACTAATAACTAATTTTTTACAACTTTGAACTTCATTAATACGATAACATTCTAATAATGCATTATCGTAAAAAGATATATTTAATATAATTTTTGCTTTTTTTATAAATTCAAATAAATAATATCCAAATATATTACTAATTATTTGCATTTTAAATTTTCTATTTACATTATTTTCTATTAATTTTAATATTTTTTTTCGTTTAAAATTCATTAAGCCATAAAATAAAATATCAAAATCTTGAATATAAAAATTATTTAATAAACTAAATTTAACTAAATTATTTGATGGATTTAAATTATTCATATTTAATATTAAATTATAATCAATAAGTGGTAATTTAAAATATGTTATTTTTTTTTGTATATAAGAATTAAATTTATTTATATTTGAATGACTATAATCCCATGATCTTTTACTATGAATAATAGATAATTCAAATTTTTGATTTATCCAAGGAGATATGTCTTTTTGTTCTAAATTATAAATAATGTAATTTTTTGGATATACTTTTACTTTTTGTGAAAATAATATAATATATAGATTTTCATTTTTTAAATTTATTTCTTCTGTTATATAAACAATATGTTTTTCTTTAATTAAAATATATTTTAATACATTTGATAAATAATATCCTGTTTTATTTGTAAATATATTTATTATCATTACTTTATTATTTTATTTATTTTATTTTATTTATTTTAATTTATTTATTAATTTTGTTAAATTAAAATTAATTAATATTTTATATTTATTAATATGGATAAAAATATATTAAAAATATTCAATTATTTATTTTATATAGATTATTATGAAGATATTAAAAAAAATAACATAAATAACTTTAATAAAGCATATAATCATTTAAAAAATAATGGACTTAAAGAAAATCGTTTTTATACATTTGAGCATTCTAAAATATATTACGAAAATTCATGGATTTTATATAAAAAAAAAAATCAAGATTTAAACGGAATATGCAATGAAAAGGAAGCTTTTCAACATTACATGTATTATGGAAAAAATGAAAATAGAAATTTAATTCCATTAGATGTAAAAAATATAAATAATTTTAATTGGAATTTATTTAATCATAAATTTTATATTGAAATTAATAATTTAAATATAGAAATTAATGAAGAAAAGTCTAGACAAAAAGCTATTCATCATTTTAAAAGTATTGGTTATAAATTAAATTTATTTCATTCTAATTATCATTCTAATTTATATTTTAATATTGATTGGGAAAGATATATTGCTGAAAATGATGATTTAATAATAAATGATTTTAAAAAAGCTTTTTTACATTACATTCATAATGGTATTCATGAAAATAGAAATATTTATTATAAGAATGATGTTTCATCAAAATTAAAAATATTTAATTGGAAATTTTATTTAGATTTTAATCTTGATTTAATTAATAATAATATTTGTACAAAAGATAGTGCTATTCTTCATTTTAAAAATCATGGTTTTAAAGAAAATAGAATTTATAGTAATTATCATTTCTTATTATTTGTGAATTATGATTGGCTAAAATATTCTAATATTTATAATATTAATTTAAATGAAAAAAATGCATTTAAACATTATTTAAGTGAAGGACGTTTTAAAAATTATAATATTTTTAATAAAATTAATGAAAAAAATTTATGTATTGAATTCTTTAAATCATTTAATAAATTAGATTTTTTAAATGATTATGAAGAATGTAGAAATTTTTATTTAAAATTAGAAAAAAAAATACCATATTCATATGAACATTATTTATTATATATATTATTTGATTGGAATAAAATATTTGAAGAAAATAAACAAAATTTAGAATATGATAATGTTGAAAATTATAAAGAATTATTTATTTATTATATTGATAATTATACAAAATATAAAATAAATTTATTTATTACTAGTGATGATAAATTAGATCATATTTACAAATTAGATAATTTAGATGATTTATTTTTAAATTCTAATTTAATTTTAGCAATAATAAATTATAATTTAATATATCTAAATAATTCTATAATAATAAAATTAATTGAAATACAAAATAAATTAAATGAATTATTAAATTATAATTTTTATTTTATTGAAATGGTTCCTGGATTTAATTTTGTCGATATGAATGATTGTCAAAATTATCTTAATAATGATAATAATGAAATATGCGACGATAAAATTAATAATACAATTAATACAACTAATACAAGTAATACAAGTAATACAAGTAATACAAGTAATACAAGTAATACAAGTAATACAACTAATTCAACTTATACAAATAATACAACTAATAGAAGTAATACAAATAATACAACTAATAGAAGTAATAATTTAAATAATAATAAATTATTTTGTTTTGTTATTTCATCATTTAACAATCAATCAAATATATATTATAATTTATTATCAGTTATTTATCAAAATTATAAAAATTGGATTATTTATTATACAAATGATGCTTCAACAGATAATACTCATGATTTATTTTTTGAAATTATTTCAAAATATAATATTGAAAATAAGGTTTTTTATTATCAAAATGATTTAAATATGAAACAATCATATGGTAAAAATAAAACTTATAAAATTTTAAATGATTTAGATATTGTTGTTTTATTAGATGGTGATGATTGGTTATCTAGAAATAATGCTCTAGATTTATTAGTTGAAGAATATAATAAAAATAAATATTTAATAATTTATTCAAATTATTGTGTTTATGATGATAATAAAATTGTTAAAAATATAATTGGACATGAATATCCTGTTGAAGTTAAAAAAAATAAATCTTATAGGACTTATAAAAATTGGTTATTTACACATCTTAAAACTGGTTATGCATGGTTATTTAAAAAAATACCTGAATCTTATTTTAAAATTAATAATAAATGGCTTGATAGATGTACTGATTTAGCTGAAATGTTTAGTGTAGCTGAAATAGCTGGTTCAAAAGTTAAACATTTAAACGAAACATTATATGTTTATAATAAACAAAATTCATTAAAATATAAAATTTCTTATTATAATGATTTTGATAGTCTAGATAGAAAAAATATTGAAAATCATATTAAATCATTAAAACCTTTAGAATTGATTATTCCTAAAATTTATATTTTAAATTTAAAAACTAAAAATGATTTGAAACAAAAAATGATTAAACAATTTGAAACTTTAAAAATTTCTAATCAAGACTATGAATTTTATGAAACATTAAATGGATTTAAAAATCAAAATATTATTGATAAATATGAAGAATATTTATTAAAATATAAAAATAATAAAATAAATAAAAAGACTTTAGGAATAACAAAAAAACATATTAATTCATCTGGTATCCTAGGAAATATATATTCAACTATTGAATTATTTAAAAAAATAAATAAAAATAAAAATATTAACCAAGTTTTAATATTAGAAGACAATGTTTATATTCATAAAGATTTTTATTTATATTATCAGTTATTAGATAGTGATTTACAAAATAAAGATTTTATATTTTTAGGTTTTGATACAACTAGTAAAATTTTTAATAAATTAATTGATGATAAAAATATTAAATTAATAAATTTAAAAAATATTATTCGTAATAATAATGATACTATTTATGGAAATTATTCTTATATTTGTAGTAGAAAATATAGAAATTTTATTATAAATTTAGGTATAGATTTTTTTATTGAAAATAATATATCTTTAGATTTATTAATAAATATTTTTATAAATTCAAATGATGAAAAATATGTTAATAATGATTTAAACTTATATTTAATAAATAATCATATTTTTATTCCAGAAATTAGATTAAATAATTATTTAAATGATTATGTATCTCATTATTATAAAGAAAGATCTATTCAATTAAATAATTATTTAATTAATATTTAATTTAATTTTTTTATATATTATATTTTTTATTTATATGAATTCAAATATAAATAAAAATTTAGAAAACGAATTAGACCTCAATTTTTATATATCCATGAATAATGATGTTGCTATTAAATTTAATTATGATTATAATTTAATAAAAGAACATTTTTTAAAATATGGACATCAAGAAAAAAGATTATATAGTAAAATAGAATCAAACTTATTTTATTTTAATGATTGGATTAAATATTTAAATGTTAATAAAGATATTGTTAAATCTAAAATAAATAATGAAATTTTAGCTTTTAAACATTATTTAGAACATGGAATAAATGAAAAGAGACAAATTTATCCTAAAAATATTGTAAAGTATCAAACAATTACTATTTCTGATAATAATAAATATGAAATTATTGATATTGATTTTGCTAAAAGTATGAATAAACAATTACAAAATTTAAATCATAATGAAATTATTCATTATATTGATACTCATCATAAAAATGAATTTTTATTATACTCTTTAAATCATAAAAATTTATATTTAAATTATGATTGGCAACAATATTTAAATGAATATCCTGATTTAAAAATAAATAAAATTTTTGATAAATTAAGTGCTATTGAACATTATTTATATTTTGGACAAAAAGAAGGTAGAATTATTAAAGAATTTCAAAATTTAAATAATTATGAAAATAATACTTTAACTAATGAAAATGAAAATGAAAATGAAAATGAAAATGAAAATGAAAATCAAAATCAAAATGAAAATGAAAATCAAAATCAAAATGAAAATGAAAAAATAAATACTTGTATTAATTTTATTGATAAATTAGATGATGAATATAAAAATTTATTAAAAGAATTCAAAGATAATATTTTAAATAAGTGTAGTAATTTAATTTATGAAAAATTTTTAATAGAAAATAAAGAGGATAATAATAAAATATATGAATGTTTATGTTCAGATTTTGATTATAAGTATTATTATTTATTAAATAAAGAAAATCATGAATTAAATAATAATGAAAATGATTGTTTAAAACATTTTTTTGAAAAAGGAGTTAAATTATTTTTACCATATTCTAAACATCATTATTTGTTATGGATTAATTATGATTGGAATGATTATATAATAAGAAATAAATTAACTAATGATACTTATCTAGCATTTTTAGATTATATAAAAAATAAATATTACTTTAATAAATTTGTTATATTACCTGCTATTAAATATCCATTAAATGAATTTATAAATAATTTTTATATAAGTATATATGATACAAAAGAAGTAGAATTAAAAAATAATAGTATTTATATTAATTATTATAACTTTTTAAAAGATGATACTAATAAAATATTTCCAAATATATTTAATTATTTTTTGAGTATAATTATTAATTGGAAATCTTTTGCTGAAATAAATAAATTGAAAAATGATTTGAATAATGAATTAAAAAAATATGAGCTTATACATTTATTTAAATCAAGTAATTATGATTTTGTTAAATATAAAGTTGAATTTAATACTATTATTGATTTAAATATTCCAGATAAAAATATATTAATAAATAATGATGAATTCAATGAATTTTTTTACAAAATTATTTATTATACAAAAAATAACAAATCTATTTATAATTTATCTCAAATAAATAAACAGTTTAGTAAATTATTTAATAAAAATTTATTTGATATTCCAAATGATTTTACTTTTAAAAATCTTCAACCATATAATCAAAATAATCAAAATAAAAGTGTATTAAACTTCAATTTTATTATTGATTATATTAATACATATGATGAATTATATTTATTATTAATTAGTATTTTTTATCAAAATTATAACAATTATAAAATATTTATTTTAAATAAAAGTGATGACCCATTTTTACAAAATAATATAATAAAAATTAAACAAAAATTTAATATTAATAATGATATTATTTGTATATCAAATAAAGAATTAAATAATAATTTAAAATTATTTAATAAAAATAAAAATAATAATATTGAAAAACAAAATAATAAATTATTTAAATCATCTTTTTTTAAAAATAAATTTAAAATTTATGATATTAATTTACTTATTGATACAAATCATTATTTAAAACATAATAATATACTTGAAAATTTGTCAGAATTATATAAAAAAGATTATTTTATTTTTGATAAAATATTAATAGAAAAAAATAACTTTGAAAATAAATCAAAAAATATTTTTACAATTATTAATACTAATTTATTATTAAATAATTTATTTTTATTGATTGATTATAATAATTTTATTTTTCCAGAAAAAGATATTAAATTAATTCAAGATTACTCTGTTTATAACAAAAATAATTATATTGATTCATCATTTTATGAAATTGATTTTGATACAAATCATAATTTTATAAATCAATTACCAATTTTTATTTTATATGAAAATGAAGATAAATTAA
>JGI10211J34971_10004120_pt1 | contig 11568 bp, 6 predicted proteins | sample Etolagsediment_FD_34971 | JGI IMG/M metagenome (IMG submission 34971)
GAATCAAATCAGGTATTTTGACTTTTATACGCCCAAGCAACCTTTTATCTTCATTAGATACAACCTTTGTTTGAAATAACCGGAAACCGTCACCAAATGGCTTGTAAGTTTGGAAGGTTGACAACGTATTTATGTGGCTCATATCTTGTGTTCTCCTTCAAACCCTTATAAGGATATGGACTACACCCTTAACTCCTAGCCTGACAAGGCTAAGAGTTTCTAAGAGCTATTTTAAGACTTAATTTAATACATAGTATCTACATTTATCAAAAAACAATTCGTGGTAATATGAAATCCAAAGGCACCTACATGTCTAAGAGCTACCAAAAGTCTATATCCAATAGAGGTGTTCACTAACAATGTACCCATCAATAATCTATCATTAACTGTACTCTCCACTATGCTAGTAACAGGAGTTAAATAATCATCCAAAAGCATTTTTCCAGATTGTATAGTTGTCCCACTTATATCTAAAACTAAACCTTCTACTGGACGAATATCAAAATGTCTATTATATTCAATAGCATTAACTGTAAAATAAGGAGTATCACAATCTGTACTAATCCATTTAGTAGAATCTACTTCCTTAGTAGCATAACAAGGTACAAACCCCCTATACAAATCATAAGGTTCATTAGCACTACCCTTTGTAGTATCTACAAAAATACCAGGACGTTTAACTGTCATTTCTGTAATACCGCTAATAGACTTAAATTGATAAAATTGCGGATTATGATAAAAAGTAATATAAAAACCTGTAGTTAATGGAGTTTCTTCACTTGTTATAATCTCAAGATACTGACTTCCAGTTAAACCGTAAACAGAAGTACCTCTAATGGTTCCAGATGAAGCTGTCACTATCGGAACAGTACTTAAATAAACACCAGAAGCATTAGCCTGAACTCTTTGTCGTTTAAATACCCCTTTAACACCCCGACTGAATGGTATTATAACAAACAAAGAAGTTTCCGGTTTTAATTTACCTACTGAGATAGTATCACTAGCCGAAATAGCCCCAGTCAATGATGTTTTTAAAGTAACGGTTCTAGTAGCATCATCATAACTAGCAATTTGAGCAGATTCTCCAGCAATAGTGGTAGAATCTATTACATACACCCAACCATTTATCAATTCATCTTCACTATCGCAATCAATACATTCTGGAAGTATCATACTATTAACAGTGCCAGATGTGGGATTCCCTGACCATAAACATCCTAAACAATATCCAGCTGACTTTTCATAACACCAATCGTATGTATTTCCCAATGTATCTTCGATTTTAATAATATCATTTAATACAAATGGAATACCAGAACCGTACCCATATACAAAACTAACATTCCCATACAAAATATGACCAGAATGCCCTGATGTAGTTATTTTACAAGATGCAGATGAAGTACCTAATCCTGTCCAGTTAGTGCTTAAAGTTACAGTAGAACCATCTTGCCATACCATAACAGGAGCAGTGCTAGATATAGTAGGTGGACCTGATAAAGCAGTCGTATTTATGGTAACTGTTTGAGAAGAAGGTTCATAAGTCAAATATGACTTTGTTTCCGAACCATGAGCACCCTCTGTCAGTCTAAAACCAGAATTAATTGTACTTTGAATATCAGCCCAATAAGTTCTTGAACCATCACACACCCCAGTAGAAATGTTATTGGTCTTATCAATAAATACTCCACCATTATTATCTAAACCAAACATAGCTGTTTCAGACGTTCCAAAACCAACTACTTGTAATGGCCTTCTACCACATGCCAACCCATAGGAATAGGATGATGACAATCCAGTGTATACCGGACTCAATTCAGTATACAATTCAGTTCCTAAAATTTTTTCAGACACTTCATTAACAACATATTCTAAATCTTGAACAGATTGCTTTCCAATATAAGCAATATCTTCTGTATAAACCCTATCAGAAAATTTTGAATCTGGATTTGATGTCTCTGTTGTGGTAGCTAATCCTGATCTAAAATAAGTACCATCATAACTATCAGTTACAGCACTATACACTTCTGTAGTATAAGTACATTCCACCCCACTGCTATTATAATACCCTATTCTAGTATAATCAAAACATTCTGATATACTCGTAGGCGTTGTACTTCCAGTTCTAAGAACAGCAGTCCCTGCTGGATTCAAAGCCTTATGATAAATGCCTCCATTTCTCTTACTTATAACAGCAATAGGAAATACAATACAAGAATCATCAGCAGCTTTCCATAATCCTCTAATATTAGACCTAACTATATTTTGCCCACTCGTAGTTTGACAAACATCAATACCCAAAGATGAAGATGTGGGATCAAATGTATCTGTAGCTAATTTGTATTGAAATTGCAACACAAAGGGAAGTGTTGTGGAATCCTCATCAGTTTCAATGACTAAATTGTGATCCCCATTAGCAATATTATCCACCCACACATAAGTATTGGCTGGTGTAACTACTTCATAACTCCCTGATGCTCCATATTGTAAATTTCCATAAGGAACATACGTAGTTGTTAACTCAGTAGAAAAAACTTCCAACCAAACAACTTCTGCCTCTGGTGATGTAATTAAAGAATTTGAAATATCGCTTAGTTCAAGATAACATGATTCGTCATCTACTGCTACATTCGTACCTCTTAAAATTACTTTACGTCCGTTTATCCACACTATTTGACTATCGGTTGTTATAGCAAATTCAGATCGACTTACTGCGGTTGAAGTGGTAAAGTAATTAGGATCATCTTCAAATCCAACCACTCCTAACTCATTATCCAATAAATATTTCAAATTCAATCTATTAGAAACTTGAGCACCCAAACCTTTTCTCAAAATAGCCAAATATTGATACAATTCTTCAATTTTGTCAGCTAGTTCTGAAGTAGTAGAATAAGTGCCAGTTTCCTCTGGTATACTCATTCCGTAAAAAGTAAGATCCAACTTACCTAAAACTTCCTGTATACCAGCATTTACTATTACATCAGGATCATCTATATGATGCATCCCATCATCGTAATGATGATCAGAAGCTAACAATGCTAACGCTTTTACTATTCCATAGTTATGTTGTATAGGTCTATTACTAACCCCAAAAACGTTATAAGTCAAAGCTCCAGTTGTGGTATTTATATCCACCGTTTCGGTTAAATCATTAGTACCTTCAACTGGTTCACAAGTCTCCAACCAATGGGGTTTCAATACATCTGTTAATATTTCATTATAACTTTTTGTGCCTGCCATCGTTTATCCCCTATGATTGAAATGCAATCAATTTAATCAGTTGTAATCCACCATCATGATTATCCGCACAACCATCAACATCCCTCCACAATTTCATAATAATTAAACTTTCAACTGTGGAAATATTAGCATTTGGTAACACCACATTTGTTAGAGGTAAAATATCTTGTTCTTCCAAAGTGTTAGGTGGATTAATTTCGTCCTCTACAGAATCAACATCTGGTGTATCAATATCAGGAGTATCACCATCTTCCACTACCCAAATACTAGCGTTTATTGAAACATTTCCAGTATCTGAAGTAGTCATTGCATACATTAACTTAAATTCAATATCAAGATTAGTTTTCCATGAGGGAGGCATTTTAAAAGAACACCATACTGCTCCATCATCTGTAGCACTAAATTCTACTGTAGTAAGCATACCCCAAAGGCTAGAGACTTCGACACCACTCATATCAGCATCCGGATCAAATTCTGTAACCTGAAATTCAGTTGATCCTCCTGGAGGTAACTCATACCAACCCTTAGAACCTGATACATTTGTTCCATAATAATATTCATTACCAGGAGAAGCGGAATCACCAATTAAATGTAAATAATCAGAATCTACCTCTATAGAATCTTTAACTTGTACTGAAAAATCTAAAGTTTCACTACCTAAAGTGTCGGAAAGAACTGTGGTTATAAGTCCATCCCCTCCACTTATTTTGTCAGTTAAAACTCCACTATCTGCATCGGTACCAGATACAGAAACCGTAGCTCCTGCAACTGAACCAAAAGTATGCCAACCTTTAGTTCCAGCAATATCAGTACCGTAATATCTAGTCGCCCCTGGGGAGGCTTGATCACCTAATAATTGTAATTCCGCACTATCCTCTGTAATACTATTTTTAACCGGAAAAGATTGCCACCCTTTGACTCCCCCAGTTGTTGTTCCATAAAATTTAGAATTTCCAGGAGCTAATTCGTCACTTTCTAATTGTAAAAAGTCAGAATCTATTTCTATAGAATTTTTAATTCTAACAGAAAAATCAAGGGTTTGTTCCCCTGTAGTATCCGTTAGTATAGTTGTTAAAATACCTTCCCCATCAGAAACTTTAGTGTCTAAATAATCTGAAGAAGCGTCAGAGTTAGTAATAGTAACAGCTGGCATAGGTATTTCAGTAAACCCATACCATCCTTTTGTTCCAGCTACATTAGTTCCGTAATAATGCAAACTTCCTGGGGCATTTTCATCATTTACAAATTGGAGTTGATCACTGTCATCTTCAATACTATTTTTAACCGGAAAAGATTGCCACCCTTTGACCCCTAATAAGTCTGTACCATAAAATTTAGAATTGCCTGGGGCTAATTCGTCACTTTCTAATTGTAAAAAGTCAGAATCTATTTCTATAGAATTTTTAATTCTAACAGAAAAATCTAAAGTTTGAGCACCTGTCGTATCTGAAGATTTTGTTAGAAGAATACCTTCCCCATCAGTAATTTTATTTTCTAAATAATCCGGTATTTCATCGTTTGAAGATATTAGTAATTGAGATGCTTCATACCAACCTTTCGCACCAGTCAAATTAGTACCATAATATTTAAAATCACCTGGAGCTAACTCATCATTTTCAAATTGTAGGAAATCTGAATCTATATCAATGGAATTTTTAACTCTAACAGATAAATCTAAAGTTTGAGCACCTGTTGTATCATCGTATTGAACAGCTAGTAAACCATCACCATCTATAAGTTTATCATTTAAAAATCCAGAAGTGGCATCATCAACTGCTATCGAAACGGTATTTGCCGTGGAAGAACTAAACAAATGCCAACCTTTTGCACCTGTTAAATCTGTACCATAGTACATCGAAGTACCTGGTGCAGTTTCGTCATTTACCAGTTGTAATTCAGCACTATCTTCTTCAATACTCTTTTTGACAGGCAATGACTGCCATCCCTTGACACCACCAGTTGTGGTTCCATAAAATTTAGAATTTCCTGGAGCTAACTCATCATTTTCAAATTGTAGAAAATCTGAATCTATATCAATGGAATTTTTAACTCTAACAGAAAAGTCTAATAACTCTAAACCCGTTGTATCTGAAGATTTTGTTAGAAGAATACCTTCTCCATCAGTAATTTTATTTTCTAAGTAATCGGGTACTTCATCATTAGATGAAATTAATAACTGTGACGCTTCATACCATCCTCTTGTACCCGCAAGGTTAGTCCCATAATATTTAAAGTCACCAGGAGCTAACACATCATTTTCTAATTGTAGAAAATCTGAATCTATTTCTATAGAATTTTTAACTCTAACAGAAAAATCAAGGGTTTGTTCACCGGTACTCCATGTAGTAATTGTTTTTAACAATCCATCAGCATCAACTACTTTATTATCCAAAAAATCTGCTGATTGATCAGAATCACTAATAGTAACCGCTGGCATTGGTATTTCTGTAAAAGCGTACCAACCCTTACTACCTGCTACGTTTGTTCCATAATAATGTAAACTACCTGGAGCTAGTTCGTCATTTTCAAATTGTAGGAAATCTGAATCTATATCAATGGAATTTTTAACCCTAACAGAAAAGTCAAGGGTTTGTTCCCCGTTACTAGCTTCTAATACAGTGGTTAAAAGACCATCCCCACCATTAACCTTCTCATTCAAATAATCAGAAGATTCATCCGTAGCAGTAACTGTAACAGCAGGCATAGGAACCACTGTAAATTCATGCCAACCCTTAGTTCCTGTACCATCAGTACCATAGTAATAAAAGTTACCAGGAGCACTCAAATCATTTACAAGTTGTAAATAATCAGAATCAATAACGATGGTATTCTTTGTCAATACTTCAAAATTAAGGGTTTCAAAACCAGCACTATCTTGAAGAATAGTAGTAAGAATACCATCTCCATCTATAACTTTGTCATCCAAAAAGCTCATTTCCGTATCATTTTCAGATATGAAAGTAAAACTTTTGGGACCAGGCCCATACCCTAAATTCTCAAGCATAGACGCCAATGCTTTAACATCTTTAATGATTCTGAACTCAGGTTGACATAATCTGCCTTCGAAAAATGTGGTTGTATCTATGGTGATATCTACAGTATCAAAAGAATCTATGGTAGCTTCTGGAGGTCCAGTAGTATCCTCATACCCTGAAAGTGGATAACCGATTTTTATCAGATTATAATCTAAATTTGTCCTTCCCTGAATGTCGGATAATGAAATCTTTTCTGTTGCCATAATAATGAACTCTCCTATACTTCCAATTCCTTCATCTCAATTTTTAAAGTCACCTGTTTAAAATCTTAGATATACTGTTATGCTACTATTCCATACAAACGCAAATCGTTATCAATTATTCGTATGAAATGGTTACTAAATAAGTTTATATCTATACAACTTACAATATCCTCAAAGGAAAGGTTCGTATTAGATATATAAAAAAGCAATAAACCATTTGATTTGGTAACACTTAACATTTTTTGTAAGATGTTTAATTCCTTATCACCAGATAATTCACCAACAAAAACCACTAAATCAAATTCATCAGAATTATATTGATCTTCATTAAACAAATGTTTACAATTCCCACCAACATCCCATACCTTACCATTGAAATGTAATGGAAATTGCTCTTTACGTTCTTCTAACCACACCATTTGGTTTTCATTCATTTGTGGTTTCCTTATATGTATTCAATATATTTTAATTTAAAAGTTAAAGATCCTGATGACACTTGATTTAAATTTTGTGGGGTTGATTTATCATAGTGTTCTGTAGTAGTTATCTCATTAGAGTATAGATAAGCCCCTCCCACTCTTATTCCAGCAGTTTGGGTACCACCCCCATCAGTGTATTCTACTCTTTCAAGACAATTTGAACTCATTAACCAACTGGTTCCATCATATTCTTCTGTAGTCCCATAAGCAGTATTTATACCACCAGTACTATATAAACCTTGACAAATTACTGTATCTGTCTGAGTACCAAAAGCACCGTGCATCCTCCTACTTCGTATAGAAGAATTAGAAGTAGACCATGTAGTTCCATCGTATTCTTCACATATATTATTTGGTGAGGTACTCCCCCCTGCTTTAAGGGCAGAACTAATAGAACCTGTAGCTGTTATCCAACGGTCTACTGTATTTAAATCATTACTCAAAACCCAAGATGTTCCATCATATTCTTGAGTAGTAGCCAAATAAACTGAATCTATCCCTCCACAACAAAATGCAGCAGTTTGCAATCCATCCCCACCTTGAGAAGAAGTTTCTTGAGGCAATGTGTTAGCTACAGACCAAGAAGTCCCATCATATTCATTACATAAATCGCTATTTCCAACAGAAGGAGAACCTCCANAACCTAAACCTGCTAATGTAGTTCCAGCACATTTAATTGAATAAGCGGCAACAGTATATGTATTTCCAGTAGTCCAACTTGTACCATTATACTCCTCAGTTCTATCTTTGTGAGAGGAATAACCACCAACTGCTACCAGACTAGATCTAGTTCCAAATACTCCTGTAGTAAAAGATCCTTCATTTAACTCACCACCCATACTCCATATACCAATTCCATCACTTCTTAAAGTAGCTTGTAGATTAAAGGTAGGCGTATTTTGATCATAGTGTTCTGAATGGGCTAAATTGGTACTATAATCATAACCTGCTATAGATAAACCTTCATCTTGTGTACCTACACCCGACATTAAAGAGTTAGCTATATTCAAACTGTTAGTAACAACAAAGGTAGTATCATCATATTCTTCTACAAAAGAACTAACTCCTGTAGTTGTAAAAGGACCACCAAAAATTAATGCTGCGGATCTAATACCACATCCTGACATTTTACAACGAGTAGAGTTCATACTATTAGAAGCAACCCACGAAATTCCGTTATACTCTTCACTAGAATCTAATATGGAACTTCCAGTATTCCCTCCACATACTAAAGCTAATAATTGAGTACCAGCACCACCTACTTCATATTTTACGGCTAACATACTATTAACTGTAGTCCACGATGTTCCATCATATTCTTCCGTAGTTGATACAGCACTTCCAGTAGAACCACCAAAACATAACCCTGCTGTTTGAGTTCCACAACCTCCAGGGGTAGTCTTAGCAGAATTTAAACTATTTGAATTTACCCAAGATGTTCCATCGTATTCCTCAGTAACCGCTGTTACAGCCCCATCATGACCACCAAAACTCAACCCTGATGTTTGAGTACCAGCTCCTGCTAAACCAGCTCTAGCAGTATTCATATTATTATAAGCAGTCCATATGCTCCCATCATATTCTTCTGTATCTGCTGAATTAGATGATGAATACCCACCAAAACACAACCCTGCTGATCTTGTTCCTGCTCCAGCTAACTGCCTACGAGCTGTATTAACATCTCCACCCATCGACCAAACCCCAATGTAATCTGCATCTGGGGCTTTCATATAAGGGTCATCTATCAAAGAAAGTTTATGATAACCTTCCCGTAAATCAGTCAAATTTAGACCAGCTATTAAGGAATCCGTTAAAGACAAATAGAGTTTGCTATCAATATTTGCAAAACTCTCATCTATATCTACACTTACTGTTAATAAGGTGGACATAACTGGAAGTGTTATCAAATCTATAGAATTTGTTAAACTTGCCGCTGAGAAATCAGAATAATCTTTACTAATTTCTTCAGTTTTTATGGATGATCTGGATGTTGTAATTTGCATTTTACGAATCCTTAGTATTCAATATAAGTTAAGTCAAAAGTAAGTTGACCGGATGATAGTTGATCCAAATTTTGTGGTGTGGTTTTGTCATAATGTTCAGTGGAAACTAAGGTTGATGGAGAAGAATAAGCTGAAAAAGCTGCACCTTGACTACCCACTGCNATAGTATAAGACCTACTTAAATTAGAATCTTGAGACATTTTCCAACTACTACCATCATACTCTTCAGTAGAAAGGAANGGTGTTGTATAAACAGAAAACCCATTTGCTGTTAAACCTGCTGTTTGGGTTCCACAACCACCCATTAATTGTCTTTCTATATTTAAATCATTAGATATAGTCCAATTTGTACCATCGTAATCTTGAGTTGTGGCAATAGTAGAATTATCTAAGGCTCTTCCACCAGTTATAAAACCTGCTGTTTGAGTTCCAGCTCCTGCATGATAAAATATAGCATAATTAGAACTATTTACTACTGCCCATGATGTTCCATCATATTCTTCTGCAGTGTCTATGGTAGTCCCTCCATTTCCACCACTAATGATTCCAGCTGTTTGAATACCAAAAGCTACACAAGAGTATTTAGTCTCACTTGTAGTATTCCCCACAGACCAAGAAGTACCATCATATTCTTCCGTAACATCATTAGAACCTGTACTGGTATTATAACCATTTACACAAACAGCAGCAGTTTGAGTTCCAAATCCAGCTACATGACGTTTAGCTCCATTTAAATTATTAACCGATGACCAATTTGTACCATCATATTCTTCTGTAGTAGCAACATCAGAAGAAGAACTATTTCCACCAAAAGAAACCCCCGCTGATCTAGTACCTGCTCCAGATGGGGCATATCTACCTTGATTTACATCTCCTCCAAAAGTCCATATACCAATTCCATCGCTACGAATAGTGGTTTGTATATTAAAAGAAGGGGTTATGTGATCATAGTGTTCTGTTATTGCTGATTGACCAGATCCGAGTGTTCCTCCAAAACATAACCCAACGGATTGAGTTCCGCATCCTGCTACATCAAACCTAGCCACATTAGCTGTATTAGTTACAGTCCATATTGTTCCGTCATATTCTTCAGCTACTCCCAAACTTCCTATTGAATCTCTACCAAGACCTGATAAAGCTGATGTTTGGACACCACAACCCATTAATTCAGATCTATTTACATTCAAATCATTAACATTAGCCCAAGAAGTTCCATCATATTCTTCTGTATTTGCTACATAAATTGGTGTGGCGAACCCACCAAAACAAAGACCAGCCAATGGATTACCAGCACTACCCATCACAGATCTTGCTGTATTAAGTTGATTAACAACTGTCCAAGAAGTACCATCATATTCTTCTGATGCAACGGTAGGTATAGTCGTAGTTCCTCCGGCACTAAAAGCCGATGTTTGAGTTCCATTTATAGTCAATCCCCTAACTGTTGTATTCAAATCATTAACATTAGCCCAAGATGTTCCATCATATTCTTCTGTATCCTTGATATTTACAGTAGTATATCCACCAGCTGTCAATCCAGCTGTTTGAGTCCCACAACCACTATTCCAATATCTTGCTGTATTTAAATTATTACTAGCAGTCCAAGATGACCCATCATATTCTTCTGTAGTGGATACAGCACTTCCAATAGTACCACTAAAACTAAGCCCCGCTGTTTGTGTTCCGCAACCTGCTAATGCTGCTCTACTTGTATTCAAATCTCCACCCAAAGACCATATCCCAATAATATCAGTATTAGGAGCTTTCATATAGGGTGATTCGGCAAAACTTTCTTTATGATAAACATTTCTCATATTTGAAATGTTTCTACCACTTATCAAAGAATCAGTAAGAGAAAGAACACATTGACTATCCTGAATATCAAAACCTCTATCCACCTTCAAACCTAAATCTAGCAATGTGCTATTCACAGGTAAGGTTATCAAAGCAATTGTATTTGTCAAAGCAGCTATAGATACATCACTATATTTTGTAATGATCTGCTCTGTTTTTATAGCTGAAGTGCTTGTTTGAATTCTCATTTTAATCCACCGTTGTAGGCTTAAAAAAACGTTTTATATCTAATAACTCAGGTCTATTATAGTCTCCAATATGTATAGGGACTTCTTTAATACCTAACTCTTTACAAGCTAAATATCTATTGTTACCTATTTGTATTTTCCAGTTCCCATCTTTAGTTTTATGAGTTTTTACAATGATTGGATTAAGTAACCCATTTTTCTTAATGTCTTTTTTCACTTGTTTATAAAAATCACTNTTTCTATGTTGATCTTCTAACTCAGGATTATTTACAAATTTATCAACAGAATGTTCTAAAGAATTTGTAGGAACCATACGGGTTTCTAAATGAGTCATTAGCTCTGTTTTTAAAGGAATACGTTTTCCATTTTTATCTCTTGATCTTCTCATTTTTTAATACCACCCCACTGCACACTTTTCTCTATTTGTTTTTTGCAATACACAACTAATACAACGAGGAGGTCCAGGATACACTTCATTTTTCCACAATATTCTAAAAGATTTTAAATAAAAATTTAGATCATCAAAAGAAGTGAAATAGGTAAAATGACCACCACTGGAAGGACCC
>JGI10211J34971_10004124_pt1 | contig 11564 bp, 8 predicted proteins | sample Etolagsediment_FD_34971 | JGI IMG/M metagenome (IMG submission 34971)
GAATGTGGATGTACGCGGGATGATAGAGTCGCTTCGTCATGTGTACAAGGCGGACCGGATTGTTGCAGAAATTGAAGCGGCTGGTCAGGACATGTCGGGCCAAGATGAATGAGTAGGTCGGGATGCGACTGGCCTGGATGTGATCGACCTGAATTTGGCGGGCCAGAATATGACTGGCCTAGACGCTGCGGGCTAGGATGGATAAACAGGTCGGGTGAATGAGCAGTTCGGGTGAAACAAAACCGGCGGGTCGCTCACTGCTTCGCCGGTTGAAAACGTTCACAAAGCCGGGTCCCGGAAAGCGGGCTCGCCATCTGCGGAGTGCACTCGGGCTCATGGCAGTGGTCGTTCTTGCGGTTTGGATCTTCGGGACGGAATCACAGGGAGAACACTTTGGCTGGTGGTCGGTTGCGCCTCCGATAGTTGCGATTGTTCTTGCATTTTGGACTCGTGAAGTGGTGAGTTCCCTTTTCGCGGGGATCTTGTTGGGCGGCCTGATTGTCGGCGAAATCAACCTGGTGCAGGCCTACATGATCCCTTCGATTGGATCCGAAAGTTTCGCACTCATTTTGTTGGTGTATTTGTGGGCGCTTGGTGGCCTTATTGGTATCTGGACGCGCACCGGTGGCGCGGAAACTTTTGCACTGTGGGCGGGCCGACGGTTTGTGAAAGGGCCACGATCTGCCAAACTCTTTACTTGGGTGATGGGACTCATTTTCCATCAGGGTGGCACCATTAGTACCATTCTCACCGGGGCAACGGTTCGTCCGGTCTCCGACAAGCATCGCGTTTCCCATGAAGAGTTCTCCTATGTGGTTGATTCAACCGCTTCACCGGCGGCAACGCTCATCCCTTTCAACGTGTGGCCTTTCTATGTGGGTGGACTGGTAATCGGCACGATCCCACTTTTTGAAACGCAGATGGACGGGGTTACATTCTTTTTTGCCTCGATCGGGTACAACTTCTATGCGTTGTTTGCGATTCTCATCACCTTTCTTTTTGCTGTAGAAAAACTACCCTTCGTCCCCGGGAAAAAGATGCGCCTTGCGATTCGACGGGCGCGGGAGGAGGGAGCCCTCGATCGGCCCGGGGCGATCCCTATGGCCTCGGAAGAGCTTTCCCGTCAGCGGATCCCCGATGGATACCGTCCCGGACTTATTGACTTCCTGGGTCCGATCGGGACACTGCTTGGGGTTGCGATTTTGCCCTATCTCTATACCTACTACATTCTGGGGAACACCGATAGCCCGACTCTGCTGGTTGCTGAAGCGTTTGTGCTGGCCGTTCTTGCCGGCATTGGGATTGCCGTAGCAAAAGGTATGTCGCTTCGCCATGCGATGGATGGCTTCATCGATGGTTGCAAAGGAGTTACCATCGGGGCTGTGATTCTCGCATTGGCCGTAACCCTGAAAGAGGTGACCGACACTCTTGGAACCGCACCATTCGTAGTCGAGCAGCTCGGCGACATCCTAACCCCCGTGTTTCTTCCCGGCATCTTGATGGGCTTATGTATGCTTATTGCGTTTTCCACCGGCACCTCCTGGGGAACCTTTGCCGTCGTGTTCCCTGTTGCGATGCCTCTCGCNTGGGCCGTTCAGCCCGACCCGTTTTTCATCTCACTCTGCTTCTCCTCTGTAGTTGGAGGGGCCGTATTTGGCGATCAGTGCTCCCCCATTTCCGATACNACNATNCTCAGTTCGCTGGCTACCGGTAGCGACCTCATGGATCATGTTACCAGCCAGTTTCCACTCGCTTTGCTAGCCGGAATTCTTTCCGTAATCGCCTACGCACTGGCCGTTCTGCTTTTTGTGTAGTTCGCTTTTCCAGTGAGTTTGCTCTTTCAGTGAGTTTGCTCTTAGCAGTTGTGCTCTTTGCAAGCTTGTTCTTCTTTGCGGGTTTACTCATTTTGAGTGTGTTAGATCCTGCAAGTGATGAGTAAAATGCGTACCTTTATCTGTTGCGCAGATTTTTTCTGGCTTTAAATCATGTATTCANCACGCGTACAATAAGTATACATCACGCATTCAACATTCTATACGCATTTAATTACGACCACACAATTTCTACCCCCATGAAACAAGCTATTTTCATCCCATTTATCGCATTTCTCATCGCCTTCCTGATGAGTACATTTAATTTTAGAGTGATGGCACAGGATATGCCGGAAGCCCCTGCGAAAGAGACCAAAGAAGTGAAGCAGGAAATGGAAGATGCACTTATCGACACCGTGATCGCACTTTCCGAACCGGTTGCATCCACCGATTCCTACGATATGTACGGATCCGTTGTTGAAACCTGGGAAAATGCGACCGGTATCACCGGGCTCGATACCTTTAATGCAGAAGCGGAAGCAGCGGCTCCAGTGCAGCACCTCTTTAAGGGGGAAGTTACGCAAGTTTGTCAGTCAAAAGGCTGTAACTTATGGTTGACGGACGGTGAACAACAAGTACGGATCCGGTTTAAAGACTATGCTTTCTTTGTTCCCACGAATTCTGCCGGAAAAGAAGCTGTTGTACGAGGTCATTATATGGAGAAAGAGCAGGAAGAGGGAGATCCTGTGATTGAGTTCCTGGCCGATGGTATCGTTCTTTTCAAGTAATACCGCTGCCGATCTCTAGTGTACCGAAAAGGCGGATCACTCATGTACAACCAGCACCCGTCCGGTTTGTCCGCCTTTCAGGATGGTATCAATCTCTTCTTTAAGTTCGTGTAATCCAACTTCGCAGGCTAGGATTTTGTCAAGGTGAGCAGGACGCCAGTCGGTTGCAAGACGTTTCCACAGGTTCTGACGAATTTGCATGTCACAAAGGGCGGAGTCGATGCCCATCAACCCGACCCCGCGAAGTATGAACGGGTAGATATTCGTGTGAAGCTCATGTCCGGTCACATTTCCGCAACATGCAATAACACCCGCCTGAGCAGTTTGCAGAATCATCGCCTCGAGTAATTTTCCGCCCACCGTATCGATTCCGCCTGCCCATCTGCCCGACAAAAGTAAGCGGGACGTATCCACATCCATCACGAACGATCGGTCGTGCACCTCATCTGCACCGATCGACCGCAAATATTCGCGGGCCTCGGGTTTACCCGTAACGGCAATCACACGGAACCCAAGACGATGCAAAATTCCAACAGACACCGATCCAACGCCGCCGGTTGCGCCTGTGACCAGGACGGGTAGCGGAGGGTTTTCGGCTTTGTCATGGTTGCCTGGTTGCGAGTTGTCTAGCTGCGAGTTGCCTGGCTTCGACCCCTCTTCCATTCCACTGTGGGGTTTGTCATGGCCCGGGTACATCGGCATCAACCCATTATCTAATAATTTTCTGACGCCATAGGCGGCGGTGAACCCTGCGGTACCGAGAATCATGGCATCGCGCAGGGTTAATTCGGCAGGTAATGGAACTACCCAGTCGCCCGGAACTCGGATCATTCCGCCGAATCCGCCCGACGTATTGGATCCCAGATCGTACCCCGTTACGATGACCTTTTGGCCCTCTTCAAAACGCGTGTCCTCACTGGCCGTTACGATTCCGGCGGCATCAATTCCAGGAGTGTGAGGGTAGGAGCGGGTAACTCCGCGGTTTCCGCTTGCTGACAGAGCATCTTTGTAATTGAGCGATGAATAGTGAACACGGATAGTAACGGCTGGCAGGGAACGGTACGGATCTGGCATGTACAGCGACGAAACGGTTTTTTTCTCGACGGCCAATCGAGTTGTTCCATCCTCCCGCAGATGAGCGACTAATGCTGAAAATGGGGTTTCTGTGGTTTGCCCGGTACCTGTTGTTTCTCCTTCCAATTCTCTCATCAATCCCTCAATAAAAACTTTTTCAGGAAAAACTTCGTGCGCTTGTACGGCGGATACCGAAACGACGGATCCGGAAACAACCCGCGTCGCATCACGGACTGTGGACGTGTGAATGCCTCAAAACTGTAGCGCCCATGATACTGCCCAATCCCGCTCGTCCCCGCCCCGCCGAACGGTAAATTCGGGTTCACGATATGCATGATCGTATCGTTGATGCACGCCCCTCCGTGCGGGACCTCCCGCAAAATCCGCTCCGCAAACGAATCACTCGCTGTAAACACATACAGCGCCAGCGGATTCTCCATCGCCTGCAGCTGGTCAATCACCGGCTCGGGATCCGTGAACGTAAGCACCGGAAGAATCGGTCCAAAAATCTCCTCCTTCATCAGTGGATGATCCCAACTCACCCCATCCAGAAGAGTTGGTTCGATATATTTGTCAGCCACATCATACCCACCCCCAAAAATCACGTGAAGATCAGGGTCCGACATCAACCGCACAAGCCGCTCGTGATGCCGCCCGCTAATGATTCGCCCATAATCTTCTGCTTTCTGCGGATTTCGCCCAAAAAACTTCCTCACCGCACTCGCCGCCTCTTCCAGAAACGCTGCTTTCACCGACTCGTGCACCAGCAGGAAATCCGGTGCAATGCAGGTTTGGCCACAGTTGATCAGCTTCCCCCACATCACCCGCCGTGCTGCCTTCTTTATATCCGCATCTTTGTGCACAATCGCCGGGCTTTTCCCGCCAAGCTCCAGCGTCACTGGAATCAGGTTCTCCGCCGCCTTCTGCATCACGATCTTCCCAATGTGCGGACTGCCCGTAAAGAAAATCGTATCAAACCGAAGCGAAAGTAAGCCCTCCGCAACCTCCGCTCCTCCCTCCACAACCGCGATAAAATGCTCATCAAACCGCTCTGAAATGAGTTTTTTCACAAGCCGAGAGGTCGCAGGCGCCAGTTCCGAGGGTTTCAGTACCGCACAATTCCCGCCCGAAATTGCTCCCACCAACGGAAGTAAAATGAGATTCAGCGGATAATTCCATGTCCCGATAATGAGTGCGCAACCAAACGGCACCCGCCAGATTTCGCTTTTGGAGGGCTCTGTGAGAAGCGACGAACGGACCTTTTCTGGCTGCATCCATTTATCGATACGTTTGAGGTGGTAGTCGATCTCATCCAGCACGGGAAACAGTTCGGTGGCAATCACCTCGCTCTCCGACTTCCGAAGATCGGTATGCAACGCCGCCGCAATCTCGGTTTCATTCGACGTCAGCAGCACACGCAATTGTCGCAAATGTTCTTTTCTCCAGGCAAGAGATTGGGTGGCGCCCGTTCGAAAGAAAGCCCGTTGTTTGTCGAGAATTTCCTGCAGAGTACCAGAGCCGGTTTGCGTGTCCATAAAAACTCCAGGGTTATGTTTTTTCGGGTTGATGGGATTCACACCGCGGCCAGGTGTAGCATCGGGGCTAATCGAAGTACTTCAGCACCTGGGCACTTCGAAAACGCGGTATTTCGGCAACTCGACACCTGGGCATTTCGGTAAATTGCCACCTGGGCATTTCGGCAACCAGGTTCTCTGGCAACGCAATACCTTCAATCGCGCCCGCGAAACTCGTCCATCGAACGATACACACCCAACATCTTACCGGCCACCCAGTCGAACGCAGTCTGCGGCAACAAAACCTTCAAAAGTGGCACCGCCCGCACCATAAAAGGCGCCCGAACGATCGTTTTCCGTTTTTCAATGCTCCAAAGAATCTTCTCTACAATATCTTCTGTTTCGAGAAGAGGTACAAGTTTTGGTGCCTTCACTCCGTCAAACATTCCTGTTTTGATGAAACTGGGCAGTATGGCCGTGATGGTAACCGGAACTCCCAGCTCCTTCATCTCGACCCGAAGCGATTCCGACCAGCCCAAAACCGCCCATTTGCTAGCAGCGTACACACTCAGGCGCGGAACTCCGATGTAGGAAGATGCAGATGCGATATTCACGATGTGACCGGACCTGCGCTGGATCATGGCTGGCAGAAACGCACGCGCCATCAGCATACTCCCGGTCACATTCACACTCATGGTTTTTTCGATCTGCTCTGTGCTAAGCTTGTGAAAAAAATCCCCGGTTGTGATTCCCGCGCAGTTGATCAGGATGTCCGGCACGCCCCCCTGATTGCTCATAATCCGGCGAGCGGCCTCCTCAATTTCACCGGCCTCCGATACATCCACCACAAACGTGTGGGTTTTCGGTAGGGGCCCGGGTTGATGGGGAGCTGTTTCTCTCTGGTTTGTTTCCTGACCCAGAATGGCTTGCCGACCAATGGCTTGACGACTCTCCTCAAGCGCCTCTTTACTGCGATCCCACAACAACAATTCCCTTGCCCCAAGCTCTGCGCAACGCAATGCCAGTGCCCGTCCGATCCCGCTGCCGGCACCGGTGATCAACACCGACGAACCTCGAATCGCAGCTGAGGATCTCAAAAGTTAGTCCGTCATATTATAGAGTGCAGCAATTCGCTTCTCGAGCGGAGGGTGGGTCATAAACAGAGCTTTCAAACCGCTTCGCTTTCCTCCGGTGATTCCAAAGGCCTGCATCGATTCTGGCAACTGATTTGGCACATTCACTTCGGCCTGCAGCCGCTTTAGTGCATCGATCATCCCTTGCCGGCTTCCCAGACGAGCCCCTGCACGGTCGGCTATGAACTCCCGCTTTCGTGAGTACCAGAACACGATGGTCGACGCTAGAATCGCCAGCACAATTTCCGATGCAATGGTGGCAACAAAGTATCCAATACCAAGTCCGCGCTCATTTCGAAACACCACACGATCGACCGCAAACCCAATCACACGAGCCAGGAACATCACAAAGGTGTTGATCACTCCCTGCATCAATGCTAACGTAATCATATCTCCGTTTGCCACGTGCCCCACTTCGTGGCCCATGACTGCCTCCACTTCACTCCGATCGAACCGCTGCAACATGCCTCGGCTAACGGCCACCAGAGCATTGTTTCGGTTGGCACCGGTCGCAAATGCATTAGACTGCTGTGCTTCAAAAATCCCAACTTCCGGCATCCCGATCCCTGCTTCGGCCGCCTGCTTGCGAACCGTATCCACCAGCCACTGCTCTTCAGAATTCTGGGGCTTGTCGATAATCCGCACCTTCATACTCCATTTTGCAATCTTCTTGGACATCGCCAGGGAGATGAAGGATCCCATCATCCCGACTACAAAACAGAAAATGAGCAGCGAAGTAAGGTCGAGACCCGTGCCGCTTTCATCCAGAATCGAACCCACGCCCAGCAGGGATAGGGTGATGCTGGCAACGATAATAATCGCGAAATTGGTTGCTAAAAAGAGAACGATTCGTTTCATAGTTGGTGGAAAATTAAAATTACGATAGTTGTAGGTTAATAAAGGTACATAAAGCTTGATAAGTGTTTTTTTGGAAAGTTACGGTTACTTCGCGTCTTCCAGCATGGCCTCACGTACCGCTTTAAACTCATCGCCATCCACCCACTCCATCATTTCGTCTCGGTTGATGACGTCGATTGCGGTTCGGAAGATTAGCTGGGCATCTGCTGCAGCCCCCGATGTATCCCAGTATTCGTTGATTTCATCGGAGACGGCATGGTAATTAGACGCTGTGACCCGGGCGGTTTCCTCTGCAAAGCCCTCCGGTTTGTTCAAATAATCGCTTCCGGCATTCGGGAAGATGGCCGGGATGCCCACGCGAGCGTAGGAGAAATGATCCGACCGGTAGAAGAGCCCTTGCTCCGGTGCCTGATCCGGGATGATGGTACGGCCCGCTGCTTCGGCATGCTTTTGAAACGCTTCGGTGAGAGAATTTCGCCCGTATCCAATCAGCACAAAATCACTGGTTTCGCCGTACGGCTGCATGCTGTCCATATTAAAGTTGGCTGATACTTTTCCGGGGTGTACAGACGGGTTTCGGGACCAGTAAAGGGATCCCAGCAATCCCATCTCCTCGGCACCCACGAACATAAACAGGGTGGTTCGGCGCAGTCCCTCTTCAATCTCGGTCATTGCCCCAGCCAGTTCCAGCATCGCTGCCACACCGGATGCATTGTCGATCGCTCCATTATTGATGGAATCGCCTTCGACTGGATAGGTAATGCCCAAATGGTCGTGATGGGAGGAGAAGATCACATACTCATCTTTGCGTGCGCGGTCATTCCCTCCAATTTTGCCAACCACATTCGTGGACGACATATTGCTGTAGGAAGAGGTGAGATCCACATCCAGGGTGATTCCGTTCAGCGGCATCGGGGCAAAGTCCGGGCTATCGGCTGCATCCAAGACCTCTTTGAGTGTGTAGCCGGCCTCTTCAAACAATGCGATACTGCTTCGTTGCGTCAGCCAGCCATTGAACGCCGGTGCTGTTGTCGGATCCACAGATCCTTTCAATGTAAAACGCTCCCGTCCCCAGCTATTGGACACCACCAGCCATGGGTAGCCGGCCGTTGGCGTAGTATGAATAATCAGCGCCCCAAGTGCACCCATTTCTGCGGCTTTCTCAAATTTGTAGCTCCACCGGCCGTAGTACAGGCGGGCATCCCCCTCAAACAACTCATCATCATATGCAGGATCACTGTTCTTAAATACGAGCACTTTGCCGCTCACATCAACCCCTTTGTAATCGTCCCAGTCGTATTCCGGCGCCTGAATTCCATAGCCAACATACACAAGCTCGGCATCCTCCAGTGTCACTCGCTCCTCTTCATTGCTGGGCCAGGCCATAAATTCCGCACTATACTCCAGATCCCCGGCCACACGACCTCCGTTTTTGATCTGCATCGAGGCCTTACTCCCATCCACGCGTTGTCCAAGCAGCGGAAACTCCTGAATGTAACTGCCGTCTGGCATACCCGGCTCTACTCCTTTAGCTTTGAGCTGGGTGATGATATAATCCACGGTCATCTCCTCTCCTGGTGTTGCAGGGGCACGACCTTCCAGCGAATCGCTGGCCAAAATTTCAACGTGGTTTAGAATGGCTTCGGCTGTAATGGTTTCAGCAGCGCGGTCGATGCTATCCTGCGAAGCCGGCACCATCGGACTCTGGCATCCGGTTGCAAAAAGTAGCAAACCAGCTACAATCAATGTTGAAAACAGAGTGGAACAATGAGCAGAAAACTTGTTCGTAAAAGCAGTTACATGAGTGGTACAAAAGTTCATGGGTAATTTCATGAGTTTGTTTTGGTTGATGAAAAAGTTCCCGAGATGCAGAAATCCCACCTGAGAAACGCAGATCGGGTTTAGTTTCTTACATGAATAAATCACATGCCAGCAAAATAGGAAAAAACCGAATTAAAAATTCAGTTCTACGCCGGCTGAAACCCACCGTCGCGGCATCGGTGCCCCCAGGATCTCCTGATACTGTGTATTACCTATATTATACACTCTTGAAAACATACGCAAGCCAGACCAGCGCCTTCCGCCGATCTTTACACCTGCCTTTAAATTGCTAACCATGTACGATTCCCTCACTTCACTATTCAGCGCCTCCGCAACCTCCTTCTCTCGCATTTGAATGTAGGTTTCGGAGCGCAGTAAACCGTTCTGCCCATTGATAATCCAGCGTGAGGGACGCCTGATGATCGGGATGATTGGCNATGTACCGNGACACCACATNCTCCTCATTCGTTGTCNTGAGATAGGTATACCCCAGTCGGATCCCAATATTGTGCCTTGTTGTAACNTGCCGNNGGGCAGACAATTCGGTCTCCANACCACGTGTTCGACTTTCGGCAATATTTCGTGTNTAAAAGTAGGACTCTCCCGCCNCAATCTGCCCCGACCTCGCCGTAGGAATCTCCTCCGCCGGCGTCAANACATAATCGATCAACCGGTCAGAAACCCGGTAAAAATANGTAGCCGAGAACCGTNCACCCGGAATCATNGCANGCCGCCAATCCACACCTGCNTCAAACGTAACCGACGATTCCGGTTCCAGCAATGGATTCCCAAGATTCCGCCCCGGTAGTACCGTCTGCAGATTATTGCCAATGTACCGCTCCGTGAAATCCCCGTTTCTCACCGCCCGCCCAGCCGACGCTCTCACCGTCCAGCCCATTTTTTGGAGAGACCCGCTCAGCTGCGGCAGCAAACTAAGCTCCCCGTTCGGATCCCGCTGCAAACGAAGACTACCCGTGACCCGCCAGTTTGTTTGCACCTGTAGCGTCTCTTTTTGCCGCCCCAATCCGCGCCCTCGGTTCCTGTCTCGATTTTGGCCAACACCTTTTTCTTTTTTTCGGGTTGATGCGGATGCATCAGCGCCCATACCAGCGTTCGAGCCATCGCCAGCATCAGCGCCCGCACCTGCCCCTGCACCAGCGTCGTCATTTCCAATCGACCCAATCCAATAGATTCCACCCGAAGCATCCCGGTGATCGCCACGATCGGTGCTCTCGATCTGCTGATCCAGAACCTGCAAGCCGGATACCATCCGAAAGGGAAGAAGAGAATTCCCAGCCCACTCATGCGATAGATTCAGATAGGTTTGGTGCGTGGTGTGTTCGTTGACCGGCGCGATGGCACTGTTGAAATCGAACCGATCGGTCACCCGTCGGAACCCACCATCCATCCGAAACTGATGATCGTTTGTGCGATACTCCATTGTGGTGATCGCCCATTGGTTTCCGATCTCTTCACGCGACTGATCGTACAAACTAACGGTATAGAAATACCGGGCGTTGAAATCCCGCTGGCCGAACCCGGCTCTGGCCGTTGCTGTGAACCGACGGTTGGGGGCAAATGCCGCTGACACGGTGGCGTTGGTGTGATCAAAAAAGGTTCGGAAGGTTTCGCTAGAGGACAGTCCCGCTTCAAATGCTGGATTCGCAAACGTTTGACCATCCGAACGAGCCCATCGCCCGCCTGCACTCATCAACCAGCTACCGGCACGAACCATGAGGGAGCCATCTGAAATCGTTAACCCATGCTCCCCAACCGACTGTGTGATGTGCCCGCTGGCCAGGGTTTTCTGCATCGACGGTGCACTGGAGACCGATCCATCCTCTCCGGGATCCGGCGAGTCGTTGGCACCAGATTTATCCTGTAGGGTCTCCATCGTAGCTTCGCTTTTGCGACCCGATGGTTGCAGGGCAAGACGCTGCAAAAAGGAGTTGGTTTTGATATGAATCACTCCACCCACCGCATTGGCCCCAAACGAGGCAGCTGCAGGCCCGCGAATTAGCTCAATCTGACCGATTTCGGAAAGTGGAACCGGAATATTGGCGTTGAAATGACCGGTGAGCGGATCGCTGAGGGGAACATGATCCAGCATCACAAGCACCTGCGAATAGGTGGATCCGCGCATTCCAATATCTGCCTGAATACCAAACTGTTGGCGGGCATTGATATTCACTCCGGTAAACGTTCGAAGAAGTTCATCCAGCGATGTTGCAGAGGAATTTCGGATCTGCTGCCGGCCAATCACAGAAACATTTCGTCCACTGGACTGCAGCGGAGTAGATAGGTGAGTTGCCGTAACCATGATTCGGTCGAGTTCCAACATTGTGTCTGGTAGGATGGCTGACGTTACAGAATCGGGTGGGGCTGCTACGGATTGCTTATCGGGGAGTGAGGGTTCTGACGCAAACACATTGAAGCTCACAAGAAAGTTGAAAAGCAGAACCATAAAAAGTGATGCAATGGATTTCATCTTCGTATGGCAGTTGTGATCGTTGTGAAAGGTGTGATAATTGTGACAGGTCTAACCAGTTGTGGCAGGTGAGCCTA
>JGI10211J34971_10004126_pt1 | contig 11557 bp, 8 predicted proteins | sample Etolagsediment_FD_34971 | JGI IMG/M metagenome (IMG submission 34971)
CCTGAGGCGTGGGGAGTCTTGCCGGACTGGCGACCGGCGCGCCCGGGGGGGTGCACGCGCCCCTGAGGGGTGGGGAGTCTTGCCGGACTGGCGACCGGCGCGCCCGGGCACGTCAAGAAAGGCCGGAGCCCTTGTGGGACTCCGACCTTTTGGGGGGATCGTGGAATTCGGCGCGTCAGTAAGACCGTCTGCGACGATGCTTCTTCTGTTCGCTCGGTTTGAGGTAGTGCCGACGGTTGCGCAGCTCTTTGAGCACGCCTTCCTTGTCCAGCTTCTTCTTCAAACGACGGAGAGCCTTTTCGATCGGCTCGCCACGCTTAGTGCGAATCTCGGTCATCTCTGTTCTCACCCCCTTTCGTCGTTTTGAGGGTTCTCATCCCAGCCCTTCCCGCTCGTCATCCATCATCTGCTTGAGCTTGGCCAGGGCCTGATTCTGTATCTGGCGCACGCGCTCGCGAGTGCGCCCGACATGCTTGCTCACTTCCTCGAGTGTCTTCGGAGTCGTGCCCTCGAGACCGAACCGGAGCTTCAGGATCTTGCTTTCGCGTTCATCGAGCGAGTTCAGCAGGCCGGCGAGACGCTCCAACGCTTCGTGGTCGCCTACCATTTCATCCGGCGCACGACCGGCCAGGTCCGGTATCAGTTCTTCGAGCTCTCCTTCTTCGCCGCTCTGGATCGGGTCCTGCAGCGAGAAACCTCTCATGTCGAGCCGTCGCAGCCCGGCGACGGTACGTTCGCTGTAATCGAGTTCCTCGGCGATCTCAGCGTCCGTCGGGTCGCGCCCCAAGTCGGATGCGAGCTTCGCACGAACGTGCTTGATCTTATTCATCTTCCCGGCCGACTGGACGGGTATGCGGATCGTACGGCTTTGGTTCGCCAGGGCTCGCCTCATGGATTGCTTGATCCACCATGCGGCATAGCTACTGAACTTCGCCCCCTTGGCGGGGTCGAACTTTTCCGCGGCACGCATCAGCCCGATGTTGCCTTCGGAGATCAAGTCCAGCAACGGCAGGCCGAGCCCTTTGAAATCATGAGCGATCTTGACCACCAGGCGCAGATTGCTCTTAATCAGCTTTGCTCTGGCTTCTTCCGATCCCTCGGCAATCTCCTTGGCGAGCTTTGCTTCCTCGTCCTGGTCCACCAGCGGGAAACACCCGATCTCATGCATGTACACCTTCATCGTATCGTTTCGATGGGGCATGCTCAATTTCTCGTCCCGCGAAGGCTGCCAGTGGTAGATTCACGCCGCACAAACGGCAATGTCCCAAGACCAAAGCGGATCTGGACCCATTGATCCCGGGCACAAAACGGGGATAGTATACAATCCGCCCAAGCATGTTCAACACGCACAGGGCAATTCTGACGGAGCACGAATGAGCTTGTGGAGAAGAACATTCCAGGGATGGCTTCAAGCACGTGCCGACGATTCGGCGGGTCGCGGCGGATGCCTGCGCCTGCAACTCCGTGACAGTGCAGTGCTGAGTCTGGCCGTTACGCACCTTCTCGCCCAACGGCGGGAAGGCCCGGTCCTGATCATCGCAGCCAGTGCGGCCGAGGCGGACCGATTGGTATCGTCACTGACCATGTATGCGGAGATCGCAGGAGACAGCCGGGTGGTGACTCCTCTGCCCGCGCTGGCCAACGTCGAGCGTCGCTACTGGATACCGGAGAATGAGGCAAGCCGATGCGCTGCTCTGGACATGGCCCTCGCCGGTGATCCCTGCATACTGGTAGCCGAGGCGAACGCCGTCCTTTCCGCCACCGTGCCGCCGTCGGAATTCGAGCAGAACACGTTTACGCTCAGACTCAGTGACAGTTCCTGGAGCCCGGAAACGCTGGCCCGCCGGCTCGTGGAACTCGACTACGACAACGAGTTCGAAGTCAGTATCCCGGGTGAGTTCGCTCGCCGGGGCGGCGTGTTCGATCTGTTCTGTCCCGTGTATGACGCTCCAGTCCGGATCGAGTTCTGGGGAGACACCATCGACACGATGCGGTTCTTCGATCCCGAGACGCAGCGGTCGTTTGACAGCGTAGACACCATCCGCGTTGTCCCCCGCGGAGAAATGGGGTCGATTCCAGACGGCCCGACCGGCAAGACGTTCCTCGACTACCTGGGCGAGGACGTCCCGATTGTAACCTGCTTCCCGGCGCAGATCCGTGAGCACGTCGAGAAGTACAGTGGCGAGTCGGAGGCCGCTGCGTTTGCGGAAATCGCTGCACGTCCGAATCCTCTGCTGTTGGTGGAATCGGGCATCCCGGACGGCGGAGACCCGTTCGGGGACTTTCCCGGAGCCGAGTTCTCGCCGGTCGGACTGCGCGAGCTGATACCTCCGATGCTGCCGGAACTCGGTGAGAGCGGCAGCCTGTGGCACCGGCAACAGCTGCGGACGCAGCTCCAGCAGTGGCATCGGTCACGGTACACGATCGTTGCCTGCTGCGGGAACGAAGGAGAAGCGGACCGATTCCGGGAGGTTTGCCGGGACGAGCCGTTGTTCGCTGACATACCGATCTGCATCGAACCCATACCGCTGGACGCAGCCGTCCTCATTACGGAGGCCAAGCTCGCGCTGCTGAGCGAGTCGGAGCTCTTTGGCCGGAGTGCGGAGTTCGACAGGAAACGGTCCCGGCGACGCCGGTATTTCGAGCGTGTCAACGAGGAAGCCGCCGAATTGGAGGAAGGCGGATATGCGGTGCATGCCGGGCACGGGTTGTGCATCTACCATGGCATCCAGAAGGTGGAGACGACAGGGGAACTGCAAGAGGCGATCAAGCTCGAGTTTGCAGACGATGGAATCCTGTACGTCCCCCTGGATCAAGCTCATTTGGTGACGCGCTACGTGGGCGGGACGCGCAAACTGCCCAGACTGAGCAAACTGGGAGGAGTCGCGTGGCGTAACGCGAAAGAGAACGCGGCGGCGTCCGCATGGGACTTCGCGGCCGAGTTGTTGAGAATGGACGCTGTGCGACGGAGCACAGTGGGTTTCTCGTTCGACAAGGCCAGTGATTGGGAGGATGACTTCGCACGCGGTTTCCCGTACACGGAAACGGAGGACCAGAAACAGGCGATCGCCGATGTGTTCGAGGACATGAGCGCGACCGAACCAATGGACCGCCTGCTCTGCGGCGACGTCGGCTACGGCAAGACCGAGGTAGCCATGCGTGCCGCGTTCCGGGCCGTGATGCACGGCAAGCAGGTCGCCGTGCTTGTGCCCACGACCGTTCTGGCGCAACAGCATTACATCACGTTCCGGGAACGCATGGCAGACTACCCGGTGGTCATCTCGATGCTGAGTCGCTTCCGGAGCAACGCAGAGCAGAACCGGACAATCCGGGGCTTGACGGAAGGCACCGTGGATATCGTCATCGGGACGCACCGCCTGCTCGGCAAAGACGTTGTGTTCGCCGACCTGGGACTGGTGGTGATCGACGAGGAGCAACGCTTCGGGGTGATGCACAAGGAGAGGCTGAAGCGCATGCGATCGACAGTGGATGTGTTGACCATGACCGCAACGCCGATCCCGCGCACCCTTTACTTCGGTATCTCCGGCATCCGCCATCTCAGCACGATCATGACTCCCCCGGCGGAACGCCTCCCGGTAACAACTGTGGTAGCACAGTACGACACGCAGCTCGTGCGCGAGGCAATCCTGCGGGAGTTGGAGCGGGACGGACAGGTGTTCTTCCTTCACAACCGAGTCCGAACGATCGGTAGGATGTGCAGTTCGCTTCAGGATCTCGTACCCGAAGCCGTGTTCGAAGTGGGGCACGGTCAGATGGCGCCCGGGGAATTGGAGGACGTGATGCTGCGGTTCATCTCCGGCAAGACGGATGTGCTGGTGTCCACGACGATTATCGAATCCGGGCTGGATATCCGCAACGCGAACACGATCATCATCGATCGGTCGGATCGCTTCGGCTTGGCGGACCTCTACCAACTGCGCGGACGGGTCGGCCGGTACCACCATCAAGCGTTCGCTTACTTCCTGTTGCCTCCCATGGGATCGCTGCCTCAGAATGCCCGCGAACGGCTGGCGGCAATCCGGCGGTACACGCACCTCGGAGCGGGGTTCAAACTCGCCTTGCGAGACCTGGAAATACGTGGTGCCGGCAACATCCTCGGCACGGAACAGAGCGGACACATCGCTGCCGTGGGCTTCGACGTGTACTGCGATCTCCTGCGCGAGGCGGTCCGGTGCCTGGAGAAGCGTCACGCGCAACAGACTCCCGAAGTGCAGGTCAACCTGGGATTTGTCGCATTCGCTCTGAGCGATGAACGGGGACGGCTGACAGCGGCCATCCCCCCCGGGTATATCGACTCGGAGAGCGTTCGCGTGGACTATTACCGCCAGTTGCGTCAGCTGACAAAGCCCGACCAACTCGATACGTTCCGCGAAGAACTCCGTGACCGCTTCGGGCCTGTTCCGCCCGAGGTCGACGTATTGTTGCGTGTCAGTCGGCTCCGCGTCCTGGCGGGCTTGGGCCGGATCACATCGGTGACTGTCCGCGACGGTCGTCTGTTCCTGGAAACGGAGCGCGGCCTGCTGCGCGACAGTCGCGGAAAACTGCCGTTGCTCGTCGGCGACACGGACGACGACAAACTGAACGCAATCATCGCCTTCCTCGAACGGCGAGTGCGGCGTGAAACGTGAACCGAGACGAGCGGTTCGGAAACGGGAGTGATTCTCAACCGTGCACGGCAGAAAGCGACAACGCCCCCGAGGGAATAGCAAGGTCGCCCGGACCGAAGTGGAAGGGCAGGCCAAGTCGACCGAAGACACGGCACCGATGGCCGACCGCGAGTGTGAGGGCACTCCCGCGCACACACCCCGTTCCCCACACTGCCGAACCGTGTTCATGGCCGGCTTTGCGGTCGCACTCTTTGCGGTTGCGGCCTACCTCCAGACGGTCTCGTACAGCTTCACCTACGACGATGGCGCCATCGTCAAGAGCAACCGTTTGATCCGCGATCTCGGGAATCTCCCGGAGATCATGCGGACCAACTACTGGGGCACGGACGACCCGGCCGGCGACAAGAGCCTCTACCGTCCGTTCACGATCTTCAGCTACGCGCTCAACTACGCAATGCACGCAGACGAGCCGGCGGGTTACCACGTGACGAACGTGCTGTTGCACGCGCTCGCATCGCTTGCGCTTTTCGCATGCGTGTTGACGTTGTTCAAGAGTCTGTCGACGTCCACAGCGGCGGGAATCCTGTTCGCCGTGCATCCCGTCCACACGGAAGCCGTGGCCGGAGTCGTAGGACGTGCCGAGATCCTGGCGTTCCTGGGGATCGCGGCGTGTACATGGAGCTATGCGAACTGCGCACGGGCTCGACGACAGACTGCGTGCGTCGGCTGGGGTGTGGCATCGGTCGCGGCCTATGCCATGGGCGTGTTTTCGAAGGAGCTCGGGATCATTGCGCCGGCCGTGGTGTTGTGGTCCGAGCTTCTCGTATTGTGCGGCAGACCGTTCCGGGGTCGCTGGCGCAGAAGCGCGATGGCTGTGGGCGGGTATGCATTGGTTGCAGGTGTGTTCCTTTCCCTGCGTGCTGGTGCCGTGCTCAGCAAGGGACACCACTTCGGTTTCCAGGGAGTGCCGGCATGGCAGCGGGTGCTGACCGGACTGCGTGTGTGCGTCGAGTACGTCGGGCTGTTCGTGTTCCCGCGGACGCTGTCAGCCGACTACAACCAGGACACGGTGCCGTTGGCAGTCAGCCTGTTCGAGCCGGGCGTGCTGCTGGCGCTGTGCATGTTGGTTGCAGGCATCGCCGGCCTCGTGTGGGCATGGCGTCGAGCCCCGGCAATCTCATGGGGGGTACTGCTGTTCCTGACCGCACTGTTCCCCGTCTCGAACCTGGCATTCCCCATCGGCGTGATGAAGGCTGAACGCATCCTGTACACGCCCTCGGCCGGTTTCGTGGTCGTTGTCGGCTATCTTTTCGCTTGCCTAATTGACAGTCGGCGGCGACGCATATGCGGGTGGACACTGGCAAGTACTACGGTAGGGCTTCTCCTGGTGCGGACCTGGGTACGCAACCCCGTGTGGCGAGACACCATCACCCTGGCCAAAGCGACCATCGAGACGTGCCCCTCGTCCCTGAACCTTAACACCGAGTTGTTCCACTACTACCGCAAACGGGGTGAGCTCGAACCGGCAGCCGAACATCTCAAAGCCATCCTGCGCATCAGGCCAGACGATCCTATCACACTCTTCAACTTGGCCAATGCCGAACTCGACCTAAAGCGCTACGATGACGCCATTCCCCGTTACCGTCGCGTGCTCGATCTCGACCCCGGTCACAAGAAAGCGTTGAACAACCTGGGACGCGCGTTGATGGCGGCCGGGGACCCGGGTGGCGCCATCGCTGTGTGGGAGAAGCAGCGCTCGCTCTATCCCGATTACCCCGGCTCGTACGTGAATCTGTTGGCGGCGTACCTGCAGCAGAACCGGATCGAGTCGGCCGTCGCTGTCGCCGATGCGGGAACACGAAACTGCCCGGGGACGGCCGCAGTTTTCATCAACGCAGCTGCGGTATATCAGAAGGCAGGCAAACTGGAGGAGATGAAAGCCGCCTGGAATCGCGCACTTGAACTCGACCCCAAGATAGTCGGCCGCAGATCTCCCTGACCTGCTGACAGCCCGGCCGCGGATCAGGACAGGGAGGCGAACAAGCGGGGGTCGAATGGGGTACGTCTGAAGGTGGCGGGCCCGCAGCGGTACCGAGTCTTGAAGACCTTCGAGAAGTGGTAGCGATCGCAGAACCCGCACGCTTCCGCGATCTGCTCGACGCTCCGGTCAGTATGGTCCAGCAGCACGCAGGCCTTCTGTAGCCGACAGTCGGCCACAAACTGCTGCGGCGAGCGGCCGATCTGTTCCCGGAACCGGCGCAGCAACGTGTTTACACTCATCCCGCACCGCTCTGCCATGTCGCCTGTCTGATGGCTCTGCTCCGGATGCAGTGATATGTCGCGCACCAGTTCTCGAATCAGCGGGTCGGCGGCCGGATCCGGCCACACGTCAGGCGGGAACGCACAGAGGACACTGAACACGAAGGCGTGCGCCGCCAGTGTCCGTGCAGGACCCGCACGCTTTGCACTGCCGCCGCCGGCATGATCGGAGAGAGCCGTGTGCAACTGGTGCATTGGCAGGTCTGCAACAGGGATCATGCGCACATGCGGGACGATCCTGTCGTAGGGGTACCCCAGAGTTGCGTGGAGATAGTAGTGCTCCACGACACCGGTCAGATGATGGTCAACGCCGGCATTCGGGGTAACGACAACCACAAACTCGGGGTCGAGAGGGTACTCGGTGCCCTTGAATGTCACCGAGGCGCCCGGTTGTCCGTTCCAGTAGATCCGCCAGTAAGGGTAGGTCAGGTCTTCCCAGTTCCAGGCGGGGCCGCCTGGCCTGCCAAGCGTTTGGTGCCAGCACTGCCAGATATCGGGTTGACATGCAGTCAATTCACCCGGAATCATGGTCTTCGTTCCAGTCGCGTTGATCGAGTCCATGCCCGGCAGCTCTTGCTGCCTGACGATATCATACACAAGATATGGTGAATTCAGTCATACAACAAGTTGCGACTCTCGCTATACTGTATACAATCACGTAATTGTCGCAGGCGGAAGACCGGATAGAGGCGCCCCGAACAGGAGCGATGGACGCGAGATGACACGCAACGAAAAACTGTTCCTGATCGGTACGGCGGCTGGGGTGATCGTTGTCGTGATGTTGATTCCCACGACCCCCAGATCGCAGGAGACGCTCGCTCGGCCCAGCCCCGTTGACTGGGGTGCCGTGCGCGACGACGTATCGCAGACACTGACGCTCGATTGGCAGGGCATTATCGCTCATCCGACGGGGAGGTCCGGCTCGTGGATCGAGCGTAACCTGGAGGCGCGCTTCAACCTGGAGTTGCAGCCGATTTTCATGGACGGCAATGCTTACAGCAAGCGTCGACCGTTGATGTTCTGCGGAGGCGACATCCCGGACGTCATGTGGACCGGCGACCCGCTGGCTCTGCGCGCCGCTCTGCGCAACGGTTTCATCATGGAGATTCCATACGAGTTGATTCTGAAGCGGTGCCCCACCTACGTCAAATGGGTCAACACCTATGGCAAGGAGGCCTGGCTCTACTCGCAGCAAAAGGGAAAGAACTACGGTCTGCCCACCATCAACGCCGGCGCAAACCGCCCCCGCATCAGTTGCTGGCGCCTTGACTGGCTGCGCAACGTCGGCATCGACAAGGTGCCGGAGACGGTCGAGGAAATGCACGACGCGCTCCATCGCTTTCGGCACCAGGACCCCGATGGCAACGGAAAGAAGGACACCTACGGCTGGCGTCCCTCCGTCTGGCACTGGTCCCTGGCGTTCGTCGAAGTCTTTGCGGCATACGACGTCCTGGCATTCGACTTGATGGAGCGGGACGGCAGAGTGGTCTGGGGCGGCGTGCTGCCGGAAACGAAAGCCGCACTGGCGGTATTGCGCAAGTGGTATGAAGAAGAGCTCCTGGACCCCGACTTCCCGCTCGTCGGTCAGGGGCGCGATGCCGAGCGTGGCTTCATAAATGGCAAAACCGGCTACCTGCATCCTGTCGACCACTTCAACGCCTACGACGAGGACGAGGCCAATTCGCTGGTCGGCAAGACACGCGCATTCTGCCCCGAAGCCGCGTTGACAGCCGGACCGCCGTTACGCAACGCCGTGGGACAGCGTCGCGGCCGCACCTGGGGCGGTGCCGCGCACATCCTGCATTTCGGGCGCCAGGTCGAGCAACACCCGGAAAAGGTCATCCGTGTCCTGGACATGATGGAATCCATCGCCAAGGACGAAACGCTCTACATGCAGGCGCGGTACGGAGAGCGTGGCGTGCAATGGAGCAGCAGCGACACCGACGGCATCATCACCTTGCCGCCGTTCAAAGGCGACAGCCGGCGATGCTCGGCCGAGCTGATGGCATCGACGATCTTCTTCTTCCCATGCTCCCTTGAGCAGGTCTACGACGACCAGTTCCGGGCGGCCGATGACCGCGCGTGGCTGCAGCGCAACAGACGCACCGAGTGGGGCATGATGAACGTGCTGGGAAAAAGCGACGTCGTCCCTTCGGCCGGACGCTACCTGGGCGACTTGGTCAACTATCAGATGACAGTTTTCGTCGAGATCGTGGTCGGTGAGCGCGACGTGGACAGTTTCGACGCATTCGTCGACGAATGGTACCGACGGGGCGGCGACGTGATCACCGAGGAAGCCAACGTCATGTACGAGCAGATGCACGCGATCTATAAACGCGTCGGGGTCCAGGAGGCCGGACAATGAACGACACACTTCCTGAAGCCCCCTGGTCTGGCCGCTATCATCGCCATCTGGGCCTGATATCCATGATGGCCCCCGCGCTGGCCTACTTCCTGATCTTCCATTACGTGCCGATGGTGGGCTTGGTCATCGCCTTCAAAGACTATGTGATGAGCGACGGCATCTTCGGAAGCGCCTGGGTCGGGTGGGAGAATTTCGCGCGCCTGTTCAGCAGCGAAGACTTTCCGCGGGCCATTGGTAACACACTCACCATCAGCATTCTCCGGCTCGCGTTCGGTTTCTTTGCTCCGGTGATTCTGGCTCTGATGCTCAACGAAGTGCGTCAGGCCGGGTACAAGCGGTCGATCCAGACACTGACCTATCTCCCGCATTTCTTCTCGTGGGTTATACTTGGCGGCATCTTCCTGATGCTCTTCGGTGGCGGCGGACCGGTCAATGCGGCGGTCAAACTGCTTGGGGCCAAACCGGTCACCTTCCTGACTGACGATGGCTGGTTTATCGCGGTGCTGATCATCACCGGCATCTGGCAAGGGGCGGGCTGGGGTGCCATCGTCTACCTGGCCGCTCTCTCCGGGATCAGCCCCAATCTTTACGAGGCCGCCGTCATCGATGGAGCCAGTCGCTGGCAGCAGACGCGGCACATCACCGTTCCGTCCTTGGTGCCGACCATGATCACGCTTTTCATCCTTTCGTTGGGCGGCATCCTGACCGCGGGATTCGATCAGATTTACAACATGTACAACCCCATGGTCTACGACGTTGCCGACATTGTCGACACCTACGTACTACGCCGCATGATGGGCCTCGACCTAAGCCTGGCAACCGCCGCCGGCATGTTCAAGGGCGTGGTCGGCCTGGTGCTCGTGGTGGGGGCGAACTTCTTTGCCCGCAAGATCAGTAAAGGGGAGCAGGGGGTCTGGTAGAGACTGCAGATCGCCGGCTTGCTATTGAGGACTTCCCCGGGAGTGACATCCGATGAGACTGTCGACAGGTGAAAGACTATTCAACGTGGCCAACACGTTCGTGCTGGCCGTGATCGCTCTGCTCTGTCTGTATCCGTTCATTTACACGGTGTCGATCAGCCTCAGTACCGCCACCGAGGCAAGTCGCGACGGGTTCCATTTCTATCCGCGGGAACTCTCGCTCGTCAGCTACAGGATGGTGCTGACCAACCCCAGCATTGTGACGGGCTACGTCAACACTCTCCTCCGAACCGTGCTGGGGACAGTAATGACTCTACTGGCAACCTGCGTGGCCGCCTATCCACTATCGCGCCGGGAGATGCCGCACCGAGCTCTGCTTACCTTCCTGATCGTTTTCACCATGCTATTCAGCGGCGGCATGGTGCCGGGCTACCTGCTGGTCAAGGAATTGGGCATGATCAACACGATATGGGCCCTGATCGTGCCGGGCATGATCACCGCCTTCAACGTCATCATTGTGAAGAACTTCTTCCAGGCGTTGCCCGAGTCACTGGTCGAATCCGCACGCATCGACGGAGCGGGTGAATGGGCGATTCTCTTCCGTATCTATCTTCCGCTCTCCAAGCCGGTACTCGCCACGGTGGCGCTGTGGACCGCCGTCGGTCACTGGAACGCCTGGTTCGACGCCCTGCTGTACATCACCGACGACAAGAAACAGGTCCTGCAGACCTTCCTGCAGCGCATCGTGATCGAGAGCAGCACGCAGATGATGGAACTCGGCGTGACCGACACGTCCGTCATTCAGTTCACGGGCGAGACCATCAAAGCCGCCACGATCATCGTTACCATCCTGCCCATCATCTGCGTCTACCCGTTCGTGCAGAAGTACTTTGTGAAAGGGATCATGCTCGGCGGGGTCAAGGGGTAGAGAGGGGCAGGACGTTCGGCGCAGGTGCAGAGCGGGAGGCGGGACGACGTCGCCACCCGGGTCGCGTCCGCCAATTCACTCCCCGTAGATGCGGACCTCGCAGATCCTGAGTCGGGCGGCGTCAGCCAACCGGTCTCGGAAGACAATGCGGACATCGCGAGTGTTCACTGGGCTGAAGCGGCTGACACGACGGCGCCGGTGGTTGTCGCGCACTTCGTACACCACGCGCCACGTGTTCCCTTCCCTCACGGCAATGTCGTAGTTCCACGCCGCCATCTCCGGCAACTGGAAAGTGACGTGCAAAACGCCCACGCAAACAGGTTCCTCGAAGGAAAACTGCAGCCAGTGCTGAGCCTCCGCATCGGACGCCGGAGCCCACGCGTTCGGTTCTCCGTTG
>JGI10211J34971_10004127_pt1 | contig 11548 bp, 19 predicted proteins | sample Etolagsediment_FD_34971 | JGI IMG/M metagenome (IMG submission 34971)
CATGGTGGGCGGTCAAGCGGCAAAACTTGGGACACGGCTGCAATTGCTGTGTTTTTTGCGTCACAATATCGCGTGCGCATCCTATGCACCCGCATGTTTCAAAACCGCTTGCAAGATTCGGTTTACAGCGAGATAAAATCGCAGGTCGAGCGGTTCAGTTTAACAGATCAATTCGAGTTCACAAAAAACGGCATTATAAACACGGCAACTGGCTCAGAGTTCCTTTTTTACGGCATAGCCCGCAACATCGACGAAATTAAGGGCTTGTCTGGAATAGATATTTTGTGGATTGAAGAAGCCCACAATTTAACTAAAGAAATGTTTGACCTGCTCGAACCAACTGTAATGCGTAATGAAGGGGCGGAAATTTGGGTAGTGTTTAACCCGCGTTCACGCCGCGACTTCGCTTATGATTACATGGTAACCAAGGGGCAGCACCGCCCAGATTATCTAGTTAGACAAATAAATTACACCGAAAACCCATTTCTAAGCTCAACGATGATTAAAACTATCGAAGCAAAACGCTTGGAAGATGAGGACGATTTTAATCACATTTACCGCGGCGAGCCGAGAGACGATGACGACCTAGTTATCATTAAACGAGCGTGGCTACTGGCTTGCGTCGATGCTCATAAAAAGCTTGATATCAAACAGGGGAAAATGCGCGCTGGCTATGACGTGGCGGACAGTGGCGACGACAAAAACGCTTTGATTTTGGCTAGCGGAAACGTGTCGCTAGCGTCCGAACAATGGAAAGCCAAGGAAGACGAGCTTTATCAATCAAGCGAACGGGTTTATAAAGTTGCTCGTGATAATGAAGCAATGATTGTTTACGATGGCTTGGGAGTTGGCGCGGGAACCGGATCTAATTACAAGAAAATCAAGAAAGCCGACACAAGCGGACAAGCTTACAAAGTGGGTGATTGCATAGCATGGAAAGCTAGTGGCGAAGTAATGAACAAGAAAAAATCATTTGACGGCAAAGTTACCAATGGTGAAATGTTTGAAAATGTCAAGGCGCAATCGTGGTGGCATTATCGCAAGCTAGCAATGAACACATACAATGCAATTAACAAAGGGATGGAATTTAAGCCTCATGAGTTGCTAAGCCTAAGCTCAGAAATGGATAACTTAGACCAGTTAATTGATGAGCTATCCGCGCCATATAGAGCGCAAAGTAACAACCTAAAAATGATGGTTGAGAAAAAGTCAGACATGGCTAAGCGCGGCATTCCTTCGCCAAATCTAGCAGACGCTGAAATAATGGCTAAAACGCCGTTTATTCGTGTTCCAAAAGTCATTGTTCAGGGGTTTGATTGATGGTTTTAATTGGCTCTAGATCACCCAGTGCAAACCCATCATAGCAGGTCGAAAAATCGTTAGGCTTTCCGCTCTCGTTAACACCTATATCTAAAGTAGAATCATCGTTACAAGCAATTATCGTAATCATTGCCTCAAAACTGGAATCTTCACCAAAGTGGCGACTACAATCGACATTCACAAAAAGCCCAACTTCCAGCTTGCACCCGTGCTTTTTTTCCCACGCCTCAATGTTTGGGAGGGTTTGTTTTTTAAATGTCATGTTTTACCTGCTGTCTCTTTCAAAACACTAACGCCGCACGCACGGAAGTGATCAATTGCTTTGCATGGCCCTACGCCATTGGCGGCAATTGCTAGATGGCTTTCCGATGACGAAATGTAGCCTACCTCGTAAGGGAAAACTAAAAACCAGCTTCTTATTTTAAACTTATCGGCTAGCTGCAATGCCCTTTTTCTGTTAGCGCTAATTATGTAGTAGTTCATTATATTTAACTCCTTCGTTTTGATAAGCTCATTATTAACCAACCAAGTCAGTTAGTGAAATAACGTTTGGTTATACGATATAGCTATTTGTTATTTCACAATATGCACTGTGCAGGCAATAATCTGGTTAACTTAATCAGGGTGAATCACAATGACAGAAACAACAAACACAATTTCAATAACTGCGGTTTTAAGCAAAATCGCAAACATGACGGAAGATCGCCGCGACGGTGAAATTGATTTTATGCTTAATATGCTGGTGCACGATGGCGAGTATTATTTTTGCCAGCAGCACGGGGTAATTGCCGAGCATGATGTAGAGGGTGATGGGGATAATCATTGCGGGTTTTGCTTTGAAGAAGACAGCGAAACATTAACCCCAGTTAAGAGGATTTATTAATGCCTGAACAAACAGATTTAAAGGCGCTATTCAAGGACGAAATAGCGCTTGAAAGGTTTAAGGTTTACTTGTTGAAAAAAGCGGTTTCACTGCTGACTGATAGCGAGACGGACGCAGCCGACGCAGTAAAGCAAGTTGTTGACGAACTAAGTTAATTTACCCCGCCACCAAAACACGCTAAACTAGCATTAATATATTTTTAATGGTGCTTAGCGTGTCCGACTTTATCATAAACCAAGTAAAAAGTCTCAGAGAGCAAATTCAATTGCAAATGTCGCCCAACTCGCGCAGGCCGTGGGCGTGGGGTGTTTATGGCTACCCCGAAACCCTTTGTTTTTATGACTATTACAACGTCTACAAGCGCAACGCTTACGCAAAGGCGCTAGTGTGGGCTAAGCCCAACACTTGCTGGTCAGATGGATTTAAAGTCATTGAGGGTGACGATACGAGCGACGCAGACAACCGCGACCAAACGCCGTGGGAAAAAGAAGTATCAAGCATACTCAATAAAATAAAAGCTCATCGAGCGCTAAAACTTGCTGACGTTAAGCAGCGTGTTAACCAGTATTCAGCAATTGTAATTCAAATTCGCGGCAGCCAAGAACAAGCTAATTACGAAAACGAACTAACCGGAACACTTGTTGCTGACAATATTGAAAAGCTGCATTTGTTTTATGATGAGCATTGCAAGCCTTGCGCGTGGGAGCAAAACGAAAGCAACCCCCGTTACAGCCTACCAACTTATTACCAAGTGGAATTTAACGTAAACGAAAACAACACGGACGATAAGCAGGGCGTTAAATACATTAAAAAAATCCATTGGTCGAGAGTTATTATCCTGAGCGAAGGGGTTATGCCTGATGACCTAAGCGGTGAAAGTGTACTTGAAGCCCCTTATAACAATTTTATCAACCTTGAAAAAGTTCAAGGCGGCGTTGGTGAAGGGGTTGCATTTAATGCGGCTGCAAAAGTCGCATACGAAACCACAGGGGACGGAGACGAAATAGACGTTGACGAAACCACGGGCGAACCCGCAAGCGATGAAAAAAAAGGAAAATCGCTTGCAAAGGCTATGGTCGCATTTAGGAATAAAATTGAAGCCGCTTTGCTGGTTGGCAAAATGAAGCCGCACATGCTCAATACCAAGATCGAGTATAAGCACGAATACGTCGATAAAGAAGTGCAAGCAATCGCAGCTAGTGACGGGGTGCCAGAGAAGCGCATAACAGGGGCGCAAACTGGGCGGTTAGCGGGTGATAGCGATGAAACTGGTTTTGGCGTTACGTGTAAAGCGCGACAAGCGGGTTATTGCACTGACAGCATCTTGCTGTTAGTTGAGTGGCTAATTAAATATAACATTGTTAAACCAGTCGATGACATTTCAGTGTGGTGGCCTGATTTGTTAGCCCCAAGTGATCAAGACAAAGTTGACATTGTAGAAAAGATGACAAAAGCCAATCAGCAACAAATGGTTGCAACTGGCGAGGTGTTATTTAGCACTAAGCAAATGCAAACAATAATGGGCTATTCAGACCAGCCAGATGACGAGCGCGATTTAAGCGATTTAGCGGGCGAAGATGAAACCGACTAAGATCGAGCAAATACCAACTAGACAACTCACAAATTGGACTGACGCAAAGCGCGCTATTAATGCGCGTTTAAAGCGTGGGCGCAAATCAGTTGTTAATGCTATTTATGACATACCTGTTAAAGCCGTCAACATTGAAAATAATCGCACTCGGTACGAATATTTAATAACACCAGAGCGCTTGACTCAGATACCCAATGAAATAAATGACATAATAAGTCAACTATTACAGGTTGAAGGGCTTAAGCCACAAAGGTGGTTTTTTGACCAGTACATAAACAAAGCTTATCAAAGCGGCACAGCTACAGCGGCGGCTAACATATCAGCACAAGCGGCGGTAGCTGGGTCAGCGGCAGTTGGGCAACTTGAGCTAGAAAACATACTATTTAGCGAGCCATATCGAAGACGCATTGAAATAGCGGGGTCGCGTGCGTTTAACAATATGCAGGGGTTTGCAGGCAGTAACGCAATTGACCTAGGCCGAATTATGGTTGAGGGAATTGCAATGGGTGAAAGCCCACGGCAAATCTCTATTGCAATGCAAAAACGATGGCGTGAAATGCCACGTTATCGAACTGATAGGATCGCTCGAACTGAAGTTAACAAAGCTTTTACTGATGCACGTATAGAGCAAGCAGTAGACGCTAACAAGCGTCTTGGATTGGATGTAAGACTAATGCATGTTAGTGCGTTAGTTCCCGCGACACGACCGACGCACGCGGCGAGACATGGCAAAATATACACTATGGACGAGCAAGAAAGATGGTGGTCAGAGGGTAGTAATAGAATAAATTGCCTTTGCTCAACAACAGAAGTGCTGTATATCAAAGGCAAGCCAGTAAATAAAAGCGTTATCGAGCGACAAAGGGAAAGGGGCGAGGCTTATTTTGGGAAATAAACGGGCGTTATGCCCGTTTTTATTTACTTAACAAAAAAATATTTATTTCCATCGGTGCGAATTTCACCGCGCCCAATGCCAAACCAGAGACAATTATTGACGTGTTCAAGGGTAACGGACACCTTGTAAGTCACTAACCGATATATCACCCTAAGCGTTTCGCCTTCTTTGCTTTCTTTTAGGACCTTCAAAATCAACCCATAATGCTTAGGCGCTTTCGCTTTTTCCGGCATTGTTGCTGACAGCGCGTTTACCGATACAGTAGGCACTGGCAAGCTATTAACTGGCGCTTCTTTACAAGCTAACTTTGCTAGCTCAGCTAGACGTTGTTGCTCGGTGGCGTAGACCATTAATTTTGCTACTTCTTCAAAGTTAAATAGCGTTCTCATTTTGTTTTATCTCGTGTGGTTAAGTTGGGCTAATGATAGCTATAAACGACCCGCATGATAAATAACAAATAGTTATACGTTATGCGTTTTTGTTATTTTGCATAGCTGGCGCTTGAGTGTAGATTTAGTGTTATCGAAACAAAGCGGGATATTAAAATGAAATTTGAATATTTAGATTTAGAAGCGGCGGTAACTTATTTAAAGGGTAAACTGAAGGAAGCTGATGTATATCCATTAACAAGTTTCACTACGCTGGCAGAAGGGGCGCTAAGATCAGCAATACCACCCGTAATAGACTGGGATGGTGTTGAGCCGTTGCGGGTCAATCATCGGGTCAAGTGCTGGGATTGCAAAGTGGTAATTACGGAGTTAGACCCGTCCTACCCGTTTGCTTGCGTAAAACCAAATAATTTACCAATGTCAGTGGTTAATGTTGATGAGCTAAGGCCAATCAAACCAAAACCAATTAAAATAGATCACAGCTCGTTAGCTGGGTCGGGTATTGATTGTATTAGCAAATCCGGCTCAATATTTAGGCCTTGTCCGAATACAACGAGAACTATAGGTTCAATCCGAATGAATCACCCAATGGCGTTAACTATCGAGCAGATTAATCTAATTCCAAAGGGTTATGCTGTTGAGTATTTCAACGGAAAATCTGGTGACTTTCACACTTGCACGGTGACCGGAATTAAAGAAGGATACGAGCTATGAAAACAAGCCAATATTATGCCGCAGGTGTTAGCGCCTGCATCCTGCTAGCTAGCGTTGCTAGTTGACAGGCCGATTTTGCAATCCCAGCTATCTACTTTTTTGGATGAGCAGCACAAGCGGTTATTAAAAATGAGGTTAATAAAAACCACTTGACAAATGTAGCTTGGATAGCCTCGCCAGTTGGTTATGACTTTAGCGAAAGTGAAATAGACGAAATACTTGGGAAATTTGGCGCATATGATTAAATTAAAAGAAACGGCTAGACGGCATATTGAGCATGGCGGAGACTACAAGGATCTAATGTGGCCTGCACTGCTACTAATTAAAAACGGTATTGCTTTGCCTGTGGATGTGTCGGCTGAATGCGGCTACAAGCGGTTAATGGCTTATGCACAACGACTGTATGATGTAAAGTATTACAGCGAAATGAGAACCAAAAAACCAAAGCTAAACAACAGGCCGCACAGCGCGGAAATTAGCGAATTCTGCGAAAAATACTCGTTTACTGAATGCCTTGAAAACGATCATGCTCTTGTGCAAATTAATGGCAAGTGGGTTGATGTTAGTCCGTTTGGTGATGATATAGAACTATAAGTTATTAGACAGTAACGAAAATTTAACTAAAATGTAGTTAATCAAATCAGAGGGTTAATGACATGAAAGCATCGTTTCAAGCGTTTTTGTTTTGCGTAGTTTTTATATTGGGGCTAGCCGCTGCTAATGCCGATTCAATTTTAGAGGCTTTTTTCTTAGTGACCGCTATGTCATACGCTGGAATTTTTTTAGCGTTAAATATGTCGGGGGCTGGTAACAGTGACAGAACTAACTAGGCTAATATTAGATAGAAAAAGCGAATACATGGCAGGCAGAGCAATAAAAGACATTGCAAGAGACATTGGATGCTCAACCTCAACAGTTAAAAACACATTTTATGCATATGGCATAACCAAAAAACAAAAGGCAAATTTTAAATGATTAACATTACTCAGTACCATGATCAAATCTACTACCCTGTTGCCAATGCAATGGGTGTTGATAGCCCTGAAAGATGGGCGACTTTATGCATGATATCGGCGCATGAAAGCGGGTTTGGTTCGTATGTTCGCCAAGCCATTAGCAGCGGCACAGGTTACGGCAACGCTTGCGGGATGCAGCAGATGGAAAAGCCAGCAGTGAACCAAGTGATTAAAAAATACTCGAAAGCTGAATTGCACTTTAACAATGCGTTTACTCAGTCACGCGGTTGGCATTGGCGCGAAATGATAGCGATGAAGTCAATTGATCAGGTTATGGACTTGATTAAGTCAGACTTAAAAGTGAGTTGCTTTTTTGCCATTTGCTACATGTTAGACGACCCAAAACCACTACCAAAGCTTGATGTTGATCTAATGGCTCAGTGGTGCAAAGAGCGCTGGAACACAAATGCAGGCAAGGCGAGCGAGCAGAAATATATTAACGACTTTGAGCGGCATTGTGGCGGCTTAATTGAATGCTTGCGCGTTAGACCGCATCATTATGACGAGGCCCAGTTAATAGGCGGATTTGGGGCGGTGGATTGATGTGGATGAGTTAAATAGAGGAGCGCAAATAAAGGCAATAAACACTTTTAGCAATGTCTTAATTGACGCTTTTAATAACTTAAATAAAATGGAGCTAACAACACACAAAAACCATCTTGTAAGCCTGGTGCAAATAACGAAAGCTGAAACGATAAAAGATTTGACACAAAACAAATAAGCAGCAATAATCTGACTGTAGTTATTATTTTACTTCATTTAAATTACCATAATCAAAAAGGCCAGCTCGAACTGGTCTTTTTTTTGCCCGCAATTTAGTCTACAATCAAGCGTATTATTAGCAGAGAGTAAAAATCATGCTTGACGTTACAAGTTTAGTATTACGAGCAATCAAACCAGATCAACTAAAACACGACTTAAACGCAATCTCTCATGTCAGCTTTGAGTCGCTTGAGGCGGGCCACTTAGACGATTTTCTAGTGGGTTGGCTTAACGATCAAATTGATATCCCGTTTGTCAGCGAGCGCGCTGAAGCTTACGTTATTTCAGAGTGCATTGAATACGTTCGCGCCGTTGCCGTTGCATTATTTGAGGGTTAGCGAATGGCTTTTATTGTAGTTAACTCGACAGTTAGAAATACAGCGATAAAAACTGATAAGCGCAACGGCGAGACGTACTACCAATTTAAGGGTGTGCCCGTGGTCCGCGATGGCGCGGTTATGAACGGTCTGTTATATGATGCTAAGGATAACGCAGCGGGTATGGACTCGATAAGTGACAAGGTAATCACTTATCGACACCCCGTCGCAAACGGCAAGCCAGTTGATGCTTATTCAAAAACGGGCCTGCAAGAGCATTACATTGGCGGTCATATCATTAACAAATATTTGGACGGTGATATCTGGCGCGTTGATTTTGAAGTTAAAAAATCACTTGCTGATACTCAATCACCAGAGTTAGTTAAGCGAATTGAAAACCGCGAAGACATTGGTGTTAGCACCGGATTACGAACCAAAATCCAAGCCGCTAATGGTGTAGCGTTTGGCAAAGAGTACACGGGTAAAGCAACGAAGCAAGTTTATAACCACCTTGCAATGCTTCCGAGCGACGAACCTCCAGCGGGCGGCGATGACACTGTAATTCGGTTCAATGGCGAAGACGAGAAATTCATAACTATTAACGCTGATGAGTGGCAAGAAATTGAAGACGACAAGCCAAGTAAATCCCTCATTAACAAGTTAGCGGACGCTTTATCAGAAAAGTTTGCAATAAGCAATAAAAAAGCTGATAATCTAAATACTAACCCAGTTACAAATCAATTAAGCGGTGATCAAGTGAAAATTGAAGATATGAAGGCGGCCCTTAAAAAAGGCGGCAAGCTAAAAGACAACATGAGCGAGGACGATATTAAATCTGCTTACGCTAATATGTCAAAAACAGCGAACACGACCGACAACGGCAAGCCTCGCGTAAATAGCGAAGACATGCAGGCCGCAATTAATGCAGCAATTGAGCCATTGCAAGCCAAAATTGCAGAGCTTGAAACGGCGCAAAACGCAGACGTTAACGCTGAAAAAGAAAAGCTAGGCGTTGCGCTAGGCTTGGAAAAAGACGAAGCGCTAGCAATTAACGTTGACACGTTGCGTAAAATGGCGGCCAAGGGCGGAACCACGCAAGGCTTAGGCGGCGCGACGGTTACGACTAATTCAGAAACTTTTGACTTGCCGGGGTAAACGAACATGAGTACAGTTTTTGCAGGCCCGTTTATTGCGGGTACAGATTTGTGCGCGGGTGCGTATGATGAGAATATTTCAACAGCTACGGTGCGCGTAGGCGCATTAGTTAGCGGCGGTGATGAGTCAGCACTTGCGAATACAGATTTCTCACAAGACGCAACGTTCGCTGTTGAGCTTGGCGACGGTTATGGCGTGCCGTTTGGCGGTACTTATGCAAGCGGCGCACTGGTTCGCAGCATTGCGCTACGTCCAAAACAGCGAGCGCGTGTTTTAGTTGCGAATGGTCAAACGTTAGTCAGGGGTACTCAACTTGGTTCAAACGGCGACGGCACGCTGTCGGTAGTTGCTGTCACAGATGACACCCAAAAAGTATTAGTTAAGTCGCTTGAAGCAACTACAACAAGCGGTGTTACTTCAATTTTAGTGGAGCGCGTGTAATATGTTTTTTAGTAAAGAGCACATCAAAACACTAGATAGCGCGTCTCAGCGTGCAATGAATCAGCAATGGAAACAATTCTACCAGCCACGCCGACAAGCAACAGCGGCAGACTTTGAAAAGTCGTTACTACAAGTCAATGCTGGCGTTTCCCCGGCTCAGGCTTACCAAGAATTTGACTCGCGCACAATGTTAGAAGCGGTTCCAGCGGGTGAGCATGAAACATGGCGTCGCATGGTGTCTGGCGGCTCAGTCATTAACGGTATTGGTCGCCTTGTGTCAACTTCACCGCGCACCAACGAGCTAGAGCGCGGCACAGTTAGCTTGTTTGGTAACACTGGCGCTAACTTGGATAATATCCAGACCACATATCAAAGCACAGTTATTCCATTATTCGAAAAAGCGGTAACCCAGCAATGGCGTGAATTTGCGGCAACTCAACAAGACGGCTATGACGTTTTAGTTCCATTGATGCGCGAACAAGAGCGCTCAATGATCGCAACTGTCAACGATTATTTGTGGGCTGGTGATGCGTCAATTACGTTTAATGATTCGCTCGGCAATAGTGCAACATGGCTAGGCCTGCGAAATGACCCAACTGTCGGGACTTACTCGCTTACAGTTGATATGACATCAAACGCCGTAACAACTGAACAAAAATACAATGAATTCAAAGTTGCTCGTGATGTTTTACGTGTCAGTAACTTATTAAGCGGAGACGTTTCTGTAGCCGTATCTCGTGAGATTATGAGCGCATTTGAAACGCCATACTCAACAGCCGACGCAACTTACGGCATGTTAAAAGACATGTTATTGAAACTAAGTGGCATTGGTGAGATTTACGAAGACCCAGAGCTGTCGGGAAACCAAATGTTGTTTGCTAAATTCTCGCAAGATGGCACGCACGCGGTAACTGGACTCGGTTTATCTTCGTTTAAAGCTCAACGTCAAGACATTGACAGCCCGCACATTTGGCGCAAAATGCTGGCTCAAGGCTTTATTTCTAAAAATACAGCAGCAGGCCGCAAGACTGCACTGTACTGTAGCTAAGGGGGATAAATAATGGCTAAAAAAGGGTACAAAGAAGTCTTTGTCAAGTGTAGCGGCGTTTTTGCGTCGTTACCTGATAGCAAAGATTCGACCAAAAACAAGACTCAAGAGCTGCCAATTGGACGCACTGAGCTGCCGCAAGCAATCGCGCAACGCTTAATCGAAACTAGCAATAAAGTTGTTGAGTTTAATGAAAGTCTAATGTCAAGCGCGGAAGCTGATGACAAGGCAGAAATCGCAAAACTTGAAAAAGAAGTTAAGCGACTTAATGCACTTGTTAAAAAACTTGAAAAACCAGTTGACGAAGACAAGGTTTTAGTCAACAATGAAGGTGTTGATTAGTCAACTCCTTCTGTTTTGTGGTTATTGGGCCAGCTTCTTAGCTGGCCTTTTTTTTGCTCAAATTCTAGTATTGATTCGGCTATGCAATCGGCTAAGCTCAAAGTTGAGCCTGCTTTCTCGTCTTGCCCAGTGATACCCATTGCAGCGTGCAATGATTCTTGATAAATATCGCATTCGTTCATTTTTTATAAATCCCTCTATTTAAGTTGTATAAAGTTTAGGCTAATTGACGCTAAAACTTAAATACTCAATACTTATAAGCTATTCATTTTTGCTATATACTTAAACGCAATTATCTGATAGAGAGCTAAACAAACATGGCAACGATACCCAATATCACAATCCCAGCTAATACACTGTTTGATTTTTACGCAGACGCTACAGTGGTAGCGGCTGGGATTAACCCGCAAGATGCAGTCAACATCAAACTAGAATCAAGCGGCAATCTGAAAATAAATGAGTCACTAGATGGTTCGACAATCGAAACGGCATACAGAAGTATTGACAGCCGCGATTTAGTCGCAGAAATAACGCCGAGCGGAACAGATAGGATTTGGCTATATGCCACCCCTGAACCGGTGGTTATTAATGTAGAGGCGGTGTAACTATGACGATTAAAATATATAGCGTTTCATCTACGGGTGTTGGCGGTGGCGCGGCTGTAACGATGGGGCC
>JGI10211J34971_10004129_pt1 | contig 11545 bp, 14 predicted proteins | sample Etolagsediment_FD_34971 | JGI IMG/M metagenome (IMG submission 34971)
TTATTATGTTTTATCGGAACTTAATGGCGTTTGGGATAGATCGAGGGCTGTAAGCCCCAAACGGTAGCCTCGTTCAATGGGAACATTCAGGCGGTCTTTTAAGAGCTCTAGCGCCCTTTTCTGACCGTGAATGGCAGCAAAATGGACAGGTTCCCACGAGTCGTAGACGCCTCCTTGAACCTGGAGTTTGGGGTCAGCGCCGGCATCTAGGAGAATTTTAAGCGAGTTGGGGCAATAGGCTGCAGCATAGTGGATAGGGGCAAACCCCTCAACTAAAGCATTTAAGTCTGAAGAACCGCTGAGATCAAGGCGATCTTCAGCAGCTGCAATATGCAATGCAAACGGATCCATAGCCTACCTTTTTTTTACGCGCGAGCCCTCTTTAGAGTCTTCAATCACATAACCGGCATCTTGGATGATATCGCGATAGTGATCGGCCATCTTCCAATCCTTTTCAGATCGTGCTGCATTTCTTTTGAAAAGCGCCTGTTCAATTTCGACTGGAATCGACTCTTCCTGAGGATCGAATACAAAGATGTTAAGCGCACGGTTGAAATTTTGCAACCCCTCAAGCACCTTTTCTGCATCCACCTTGGAAATACTATCACTGTCGATCAAACCATTGATTTCGCGAGAGAAATCAAATAGAACGGCGAGCGCTTTGGATATATTCAAATCGTCTGCCAATGCGGCGCGAAAATCTTTCTCAGTTCGGACTAACATCTCTATGCACGGCCCCTCGGCCCCACCATGTACTTGCCTGAGACGATCAACAAAAGCGTCAAAACGGTTAAGGGCGGCGCGCGCGCCATCTAGCCCACGCAGCGTAAAGTTCAGTTGAGTGCGGTAGTGAGTAGAGAGGAGCATGTAGCGCACCTCTCGGCCGGTGTAACCCTTCTCTAAAAGATCTCGTAGAGTGTAGAAATTCCCTGCACTTTTACTCATCTTTTTGCCATCGACAATGAGGTGCTCGGCATGGAGCCAATGTTTGGCAAACGGTTTTCCCGTACAACACTCTGATTGGGCAATTTCATTATCGTGGTGAGGAAAAATATTATCGACACCACCGACATGGATATCAAGCGTTTTCCCCAAATGTTTTATTGCCATTGCCGAGCATTCGATATGCCAACCAGGCCTGCCAAGACCGAAAGGGGCCTCCCATTTCACATCGCCATCACGCTCAGAATCAAACGCCTTCCATAAGACAAAATCCGAAACATTCTCCTTGTCGTACTCATCATCAACTCGGTCAGAGGCGCCCGCTTGCAAATCTTCCAGTTTCAAGTGGGAAAGCCTCCCATACGAGGGAAATTTCTCTATACGAAAGAAGACGTTGCCATCATTTGCCACGTAGGCAAACCCCTTCTCTATGAGCTCCTCAATCATCACAATCATCTCGGGAATGTGATCTGTGGCAGCTGGATACATTTCAACTCGCTCAATACCCAACGTGTCTATGTCATCGAAAAAAGCGTCCTTAAACCTCTTTGTAAACTCACTTAAACTCTTCTTTTCTGCAAGTGCACCACGGATTGTCTTATCATCGACATCTGTCAAATTCATCGCCTGCTTCACGCCATAACCGAAGTACTTTAGCGATCGCCGCAAAAGATCTTCAAAAACATACGTTCTAAAGTTGCCGATGTGAGCGAAATTGTACACTGTAGGACCACAGGTATACATTGAAAGCTCATCTCCAACCTTTCCTATGAGCTCTTTTTTCCGCGACTCAGTATTGAAAAGCTCAAGCATTAAATCACCACCATCTCATCCATCTTACGGTAATTCACCTTACCAGATCCTAATAGTGGAATTTCATGCAGGCGTGAGACGTCTGAGATTTTCACAATGCGTCCAAATCCACTATCGCGCAAGAGTTGATTGACAGACTCCTTGGTTACATCACAGGTTGTAAATAGAACAATATAGGGCTTTCCATCGGTCACCTCTTTGGCGCATAAAACAAACGCATTGATTGCATCATCACGCTCTGCGACCCACTTCATATCAACAGCTCGATCGATCAGCTCCTCTTCGATGGCAGCAAGTGAAACCATTTCACCACCGATTTTGACAAAGCGCTTCAAACGACCAGCTAAAATCAGATTCCCCTCACCATCGATTTTTCCAATATCACCACTGCGGTACCACTTTTTCCCATCGATTGTGATGAAGGGATCCCGCTTCTCATTGCCCAAGTAGCCGTAAAAAACATTAGGACCTGAAATGCACACCTCACCCTCTGCCCCAGGAGGCACAGGCTGGTGTGTTTCAAGGTGAATAATCAACAGCGAAACGTTGGGTAGGGGCCTACCTACTCCCTTATTGCACTTTAAATTTGGTCTACAAATTGTTGTAACAGGAGAGCACTCTGTGATGCCATACCCCTCGACAAAGTGCTTATCTTTACCCATTCGAGAAATTGCCGCCTTCAAATCGTCACTGGCTCGTTCAGCGCCCGACACAAAGAGGCGAATCGAGTCTAATTGTCCAGGTGTTGCCATTCTAAGGAGGTTTTTGTAGAAGCTGGGAGCCAAACACATCATCGTCACATTCCACTGCTGAACATCGTTTGATATCGCCTGCCCATCTGTAGGATCGGGCGCGTAGTAAACACGCATTCCGGTTAGAATTGGAAGCAGACCAGTCACTGCAAAACCAAATGAGTGAAACGGTGGCAAAACCCCAAACATCACATCTGTGCTAAACAGATCGATCGAATTAATTGTCGCTTGTTGATTGAGCAGTATATTTTCGTGAGAGAGCGGTACCGCTTTGGGATACGCCTCGGTACCACTTGTGAATAAAACACCTGCAGTATCGCGGGCTAAGATTTTATCTATTCCATATTTTCGAAGGAGAACTTGAGTGCTCTTCTTGGCCTTAAGCGCACCTTTAATCTTATCCATGATGGACAATTTCTTTTTAATGTCTTCTGCTAAAACAAGCTTTTTTTCTAAGTCTTCCAAATGGAGGTGATCCATCCGATCGAGAAACTTACGGGAGCTTAAAATTGTCTCAATTTTGAGTAAATCTGTTGCATATCTAAGTGAGCGAATCCCCGCCGTCCAATTAAGCATTACGGGAATCTTTCCAGCAAGAATTGTTGCTAAAATCATTAGATACACACCACAAGAGGATGGCAGCATGATCCCAATATACTTACCCGGCAATTTTGCAATCTGATCGGCTAAAATCACAACTGCTTGCTTCATTTTAGGATAGGTCATCATCCCCGAGTTAGCATCGGCACAAGCCGAAATATTTCCCATACGATCCACTGTATTGAAAAACGCTTCAATAATTGTCTTTCCCAAAGGTGGTGTGGGGTCTTTTCGCGCCCCTTCTTCAGGCCAGGTCTTCACCTTTCCCTTCACCTCATTACGCCTTTCCGATCGCTTCTCATCGACAGCAAGTTCAAATAGGTCACGCACGCTCCGTAACTCACCTGGCTCCACCTTACTAATCACATCAAACTCTTCGGTCACATAGGCGTATAAATTCGCAATATCGAGAGAATCAAGACCAAGATCGATCGACAAATCGTCATCACGACCGATTTCAGATCGCCCCTTTTCGGTCATTTCGTCTAACTTGTCTAAAATCATCCGCTCCATGTGCGATGAAATTTTTACATCCCCCGTAGATGCCGGTTTGTGCTCTAAAGCCGCAATTTGAGTGGGAATATCTTTTCTATAGAAGCTATAGGAGACCAAGTTTAGCGGTTCATCGTCCCGCTCATTGCCTTCAGAATCGTAGTAGCGGTTGTACCACGTCTGCATAAACAAATTTTGCTCAAACTTAGGCGCATCATAAGGGAAGTCATTGCCTGGATTGTAAAACTCAATCTCAACCTTTCGTCTGGGAGCAAAGAAGATACCGTTCTTAATAAGTGTCCACGCCCCTTTTACAAACACCTTCCAAAAGTCGGGCGTCCTTCCTGTAAAGGCGCGAGAAAACGAGCTTCCCCACAGTCCACTAAACCGCACCATAATAATATTGACATCTGGATTCTCCTTGAGCAAGTTGAAGACAAACGAGCTGCCAGTAATCACATCACGACCTGATCCCTTCAGGTGGCCACTAGGATAGACAAGGAGATTCTCCCCTTTTCCCATCAACTCAAGAACCGTATCAAACGCCTTTTCTCCCTTTTCAACTTTCCAGCGATTCACCGTATTTTCAAAGTTTGGGATGGGAACAGCACCAACTGAGCGCATGAAATATCCAGCACCAGGGAAGTGGAAGAAGTGTTCTGTTACAAGGGGGTGCATGTGAAACTTGGGCCACATGTGGACCATCAACATGATAGGATCCATCTCAGCGGGGTGATTGGGCAGGATCAAATAGCCACCACCACGCACCTTCTCCTTTTTGAGCTCTTCAAGTCCCTTGAACTTTACGCGGTACCGAAGTGAAATCATCCCTCGGACAACCCAAGAAAACAAGAATAGAACAAAGTTTTTCATAACGTCCCCATTAAATATACAAACACACATCGCAATTCAAGAGTTGGGATTTTAGACACCTCAGAATTCAAACTAGCTTGAGGCGTCATCGAAGCAGATCCTTCCCTGTGGCAGGATCGATGAAGATGAGTTTAAAGTCTAAGGTGTCTAAAATCCCAACTCTTGAATCGCTGTGTGTATAAACATTATACCACCATGCAAATTTTGAACCTAGGCAGAAATTCCAAATTGGTATAAATAGAAATGTATGCGAATACCTGACCACCACCCATCAATTAGTCAAATACTCTCGACCCAAAAAGATGAGAGTCCTATCGAAAACAAATACGAAGAGGGAGGAGAGACGATCTCCCACGCCATCTCTGCGATCTCCAAACTAGGACGAGCTCTTGTCCACTCCGAGAACAATTCCCTCGCTAAACGAGATATTAAACCAAAATAATCAATCTCCATTTCCTATAAGAGATCTCGTATAAAAAAAATGTTTGACAAATGTTTGACAAATACAGTAATTATATTAATTCACTGTATGTAGTAGAGGAGAGAAGCCATGTTAGGCCCAATAGATTATCACAACCCACTTAATTGCCAAGCAGCTCAAGTTGAAGGTTTTCAGAGCTATCTATTTAATCGAAGCGAAGGCTCTATGCAAGGCCGGACAGTCTTTCAAATGGAGTTTAGCGCGGAAAAAGTTTCTGACGTTTTTGCTGCGCGGGTCCCAACATTCCTGTAAAAAACAGGTTTTTAAGAAGTGCTCCAGGTATAAACGGGAGCACACCGCACAAAACTGCCTGTTTAAACGAGATAAAATGTGACAACTGCATCACGCCAAGAGTGTAGATCACAGCCATTCCCAAGCAGAGTGTCAAAAAATCACGTACAACACGTTTTTCTCTCTCTCGCTCAAAAATCCATCCGACAAGAAATGCCGCTACGACATATCCGATGAGGTATCCGCCAGTCGGCCCAAGCAAATGCAGTGCTCCCGATTTACCGCAAGCAAAAACAGGAAGGCCCATCGCTCCTTGCGCTAGGAAGCCAACAACTGCTAAAGCTCCACGTTTAGAACCCATGATAGCCGCAAAAAAGAGAACCAGTTGAGGTTGTAAGGCAATAGGTACCGGTGAAAATGGCAATGGAATCGCGATAAGCCCTGCAAGTGAAATTAAGATGCTTGCCATAACAACGCTTAAAATATCGATGCCGACTCGACTGTGTAATCTTGCTACAAGTGCTGTCATAAACTCTCCATTACCGTTTTGATGATTCCGCGAGCTTGGGAAAAAGTGACCCGATCGATCGCCTCATCTTTGGTGAACCAATTCCCATCTTCAACCTCATCCTGACATAGCCAATACTCTTCAGAAACGATTGCAGGGAAATAGGTCACCGTTTTATTAAAGTTTTTCCCTTGGTGGCGAAATTGGTAGGTTTCGCTTAAAGGGTCAACCTTCAACCATTCGACAATTGAAAGTCCTGTCTCCTCATTGAGCTCGCGCTCTGCAGTTTTGAGATCAGACTCACCCTCTTCAGGATGACCTTTTGGTAGGGCCCAATGCATCGCATGCTTGTGTTGTATTAAAAAAATACGCCACACGCCATTTTTTTTCAAGAGAGGAACAACGCCAAATGAGAAATCATCAACTGTTTGCATGTGGACCGAAGATGAGGGTTGAATTGTGTCCGCCAAAACCAAACGAATTTGAAGCGGCAGCAGTCACATGATGCTTTACGCTCTTCCCAAGACACAGATCGACTCCTGCAACTTCCTCTTCAGGATCATCACAGTTAATTGTTGGATGGAGCTCGCCTGTCTGAAGTGCCATCACAGTAGCTACTGCTTCAAGTCCGGCCGCAGCTCCCAAAGAGTGACCGATCATTGATTTTGTAGCATTAACCTTCACATTTTTGATTCCACTGCCAAAAAATGTCTTTAAGGCGCGAATCTCACAAAGATCGCCCACATGGGTAGAGGTGGCGTGAGCATTCACATAATTGAGCAGCTCCCGTTTAATTCCGGCATCTTTCAATGCCAACTCCATACACTCTGCAACACCAGAGCCATCAGGTTTTGGATCAGTGATGTGATTTGCATCACAATTAATCGCTCCACCTAGATATTCGCATAAAATCGTAGCGCCTCTGGCCAGTGCATGCTCAAGAGATTCTAAAACAAGAACGCCGCCACCCTCGCCCATGACAAAACCGTCACGCCCCTTGTCCCAAGGCCGTGAAGCGTTTTGTGGAGCCTCATTTCTCGTTGACATCGCCTTACACGCAGTAAAACCTGCCAAAGCAATCGGTCCTATTGGCGCCTCAACACCGCCACAAATCATCAAGTCTGCTTCACCGCGTCTGATGTGCTCAGCTCCGCTATAAATCGAGTAGTTTGATGTTGCACACGCTGTAGTAATTGAGTAGTTAGGCCCTTGAAACCCTGTGTCTATGGCAAGCATTGCTCCAGCCATGTTGGCGATAATGTGTGGAATGAAAAAGGGGCTCAATCGCTTATACCCCTTTTCTTGCAAAGTCACACACCCCTCATAGAAGGTTTTCATCCCCCCCATGCCGGTACTGATTAAAATTCCACACCGATTCTTTTCCAGTTTCTCCAGGTCGACATTGCCGTGTTCTAAGGCCCGCTTGCCTGCGTAAATTGCGTAACGAATGAACGGGTCGACGCGTCTGGCCTGTTTACGATCAATATACCCCTCAACGCAAAATTCAGGGACCTCAGCAGCAAAACGTGTCGGATATTCATCAACGGGGAATTTTGTGATCGGGCCAACACCACTTTTTCCAGAAAGGAGAGAGTTATAAAATGTATTTATATCCGTTCCAAAGCAGGAGACAACTCCCATTCCAGTGACAACTACACGCTTTCTACTCATACCCTCTCCAAGGTCTCGAAGTTCAGGTCGACAAGTTTTCCTTTAGACCACAACTTTTCTAGGCCAAATTTTTCACGAACATCGGGCATAAACAGGTGAATTAACATCGGACCACAATCGATTACAATCCAATCGCCATTCTCCAGCCCCTCGACACCTACAGGCTTAAGGCCGTGATCTCTTAGTGTACTTAAAACATTTAACCCAAGGGCGATGACATGTCGATCGACATTCCCCTCTCCAATGACCAAATAGTCGGTCATCGTCGAAATTCCACGAAGATCCAGGGCCATGATGTTACACCCTTTTTTATCATAAATGGCTTTTGCCACACTGTCTAATAATTGCTTATCTTTTTCCATAATCGGAACTAATATAGACCATTTTCCCTAATGTAGTCTAGCACTTTCGGCGGCAATAGCCCCTCACACGAGCTCCCCTCAGAAATTTTTTTTCTTATCATTGAGCTTGAAACATCGACAAGTGGAGCCTCTACTCGAAGAGCCCCGGGAAAACGGCCCAAATCGACCATATTTGCCCCCTCTCGACACAATACAATCGGTGGAGCAATCTGCAAGATTTTTTCCCAATCCCGCCAATTTTCAAAAGATGCCATAACATCTTCTCCAAGTATTAAACGCAAGTTGCCAGGGATTTTTTTAATCGTATCGATCGTATAAGAGACGCCTCCACGCAAAATCTCGAGGTTACACAGCTCAAATCGCGGCTCATCTTGAATCGCCAGCTCGACCATTGCAACTCGATCGGCCCCCGAAGCTGCGGGAGGCGAGTCTTGCTTGAGTGGAGAGATAGAAGTTGGGCAAAAGACAACTCGATTAAGACCTGCAAAGTCCATAGCAACCCGCGCAATATGGAGATGCCCTTGATGAATAGGGTCAAAGGTCCCGCCCAAAATGCCTACACTATCCAATTTCGTAATCCTGCATGATCAACTCAGCGGCGTGATCAGCCGAATATTGACTCAAATCAATCCAACGAAAATCTTTCTCTTTTCTAAACCATGTAAATTGCCGCTTGGCGTATTGACGGGAAGCCCTTTTAAAATCATGGACAAAGCGCTCAAAATCGCTAGCCGCTTGTTGTGATTTGAGATATTCGATGCATTGGCGATAACCGATTGCATTTGCTGCGGAGCTATTTAATTCAAGTCCCTGATCCAATAAAAGGCGAACCTCTTCAATCAACCCATTTTGAATCATTGCATCACACCGCTCCTCAATGCGCTTGTAGAGCACCTCTTTAGGGTAGTAGATGAACCAACGCCTAAAATCGATATCTTCTGGAACGTCTGCCGGGCCTGGCTTTGGAATCGAGCTCACTTTGTCGCCAGTGATCGTCATAATTTCCAAACCACGTACAATTTTTTGACGATCCTGCAGAGTAATTGTACTGGCGTACTCGGGATCGAGTTGTCGCAGCTTCTCATACATAAGCTCTGCACCAAATTTCGCGAGTTCGTCTTCAAGATGTTCGCGAATTTCAGGCACCGACGAGGGACCTTTGGGCGGTCCATACATCAATGCGTGAATATAGAAACCGACTCCACCTGCAACAATTGGCACCTTTCCGCGCACTAAAATCTTTCGATAAGCAATTTGAGAATCTTCGCAATACATCGCCACATTGTACGGGTCGCAAATGTCGCGTATATTGATTTGATAGTGCGGCACCTCTGCAAGAATCTCAGGAGAGGCCTTGGCAGTGCCGATATCCATTCCACGATACACCTGCATTGAATCTGCCGAAATCACCTCACCATCAATCGCCTTGGCTATCCGCACGGAGAGCTCGGTCTTACTCGATGCAGTAGGCCCTGCAATAACAATGACTTTCTTCCTACGCAAACGCTCAGCAATTGCTGAGCGTTGCGTTTCAAAGGATTCAGACTCCAATAGTCCTCCCTATCCGGTCGCCTCTAGAGCCTCTTGCTCACTAGCATAGATTGATAGGATCTTTTCAAAGCCGGCCATCTTAATGATCTCCATGACATCATCGCTAATAGAGCAAAATCTAAACGACCCGTGCTCAGCTTTTAGCCGTTTGGTGTTTGAGAGCATCAACCGCATGCCGGCACTACTCAAATACTCAACGCGGGCAAAATCAACAACGATATGCTTACTACCAGCCCCAATTAATCCGCCAATTTGGTCCTCTAACTGGGGGGTGCTCGTTGCATCGAGCCTCCCCTCCAAGTGTACAACCTTCTTTCCGGCCTTCTCTTCGACCTTGACGTTTAAACCTACGCCCATAATCTACCTCACGAATTCACGAGTTCGAGCTTTACTCGGCGGCCCATACGAGCGCCAATAGTCATTGCAATTGTTCTAAGTGCCTTAATTGTGCGTCCTTGACGTCCGACAACCTTGGCAACATCCTCATCTGATACCGTCACTTCGACAATTGTACTAGAATTGCCATCCACAACGTGGACGCCTACATCATCTGGGTGATCAACGAGATTCTTCACTAAGTAGCCGATAAACTCTTCCATGTCTTCCTATACCATAAGGTTCTAAAATTCAGTTCCATACCCTGTAAGCCAGAGTATGCCTTAAAGATTAACACAACTCAAACATTCTATACCACTCATAATTCATTGCTTAGTGAAAGTCCCCTACTATCCTCACTAAGAGCAAACCATTTAACCCACCTAGCAACAACCACTTATTAATACATTATAAAAACTATTTGATTTTAAAGAAATTATTAGCTATAATAAGATTATATTAACAATAAAAAGGAGATAATAACATGGATATAGCTATTTTTAGGCCAATTGCAGGAAGTGTAGATCTATACAAAGGGCAAGCTTCACCAACCTCGACAGTTTCAAGCCAATCGGCCTCTCCAGTAAGCCGATCAGCCTCTCCAATAAGCGTAGGTGCCGAGAAAATTACCGGTATGGTAACAATTGAGCGCGCAGATAGAAACCTCCCTGCAGAAATTTTCAGAGCAAATGATGGCCCCGGAGCCTATCTAATACAGCATGACGCCCCAAAGCAAGGCTATGGTTTAGACAGGTATATTATCGAAGATTACTCAGGAAACTCCAAAGCTATCAAAAGTCTCAAAGATCTTGACATTCAAGTGTTTGAGGGGGAAGACCCAAAAGCCGTTGCTAGATTGGTAGCAGGGCTCCACATTACAACATATTAAAGTTCTCGCAAGAGAGGAAACCTTAAGCTGGCCAAAAGAGGCCAGCTTTTTTCATGCCAAAACACAAAGAGTGCGTAAGAGTGACTAGCAACTCCTTTACAACACAGGCAAAGAGAGGGGTGCTAGATTGTGTGAGATGTGGAAAAAGAGGGGCCCCAGTAGTATGGGTGATTCACCGGGGCCCCTCTTTTTTCGCAGATTGCACCCTCTAGCAACCCTATAATTCGCCAAGGTATGCAAGCCCTTCAATGCGGAGGTCGACGGTGGAGGGGGTGTAGGTCAGGTCTTTAAACGGGGGGCGCTTGGTTGTGGTGAGCTGCGAGAGGAGGGTGAGGTAGTTTTCTAGGGCAGAATCGATAGAGGAGGGACTAAGGCGAAGGAGGTGCTTTGTGGGCTGAGGGCCGAGATGGTGGGCGAGCAGTAGATCGACCTCGCGCCTGCCGAGGGATGGTGCCAATGCATTTGAGAGGTCGATGCGAAGCAGATCGAGGTGGTTGAAGGGGGGATTTGCAAAAAGATTGAGGAGGTGGTGGGCAATGGGGGGTAGCTCGATTGAATCACCTGGCCCAAAGTTGTGATTACCCAGATAGATTTCAGGTAGTCTTTTTGGCGTTAGATAGGGCGAAATGGGGAAAAGCACACCTTCATCATCGATTGCCAAGTTCTCAAAGTCGCCAATAACCGCAATTGGACGGCGCACAGTGTAGTCAATGTAGAGGGTTGAGGGTGGCGATCGTTTAATCTGCACCTCTTTGACAAAGTGGGTTTCAAGAAGCCTTCTCTCAGCTTGGGCACAATCAAAAGTGTCAAGAGGAACCTGTTGATCGATGGAAAGCTCGAGTAACTCTTGCAAAAAAAGCGAGCTTAAAGGGCGACGATCGGGCCCTGTCTGAATAATGTGGGTAATCGGACCCATTTCGGACGCGGGCAAGCCGATCTTCTTTATTAGAAGTAGTGAAAGGGTAATCAAACAGATTGCCCCAATAATGAGGGCACTCCATAACT
>JGI10211J34971_10004131_pt1 | contig 11542 bp, 14 predicted proteins | sample Etolagsediment_FD_34971 | JGI IMG/M metagenome (IMG submission 34971)
ATGGCAATGGCAATGGCAATGGACATGGTAATGGTCATAGTGATGATTTCCAGCTCAAACTGGACAAAGACGTCATTATTTCAGGTGGTTATGTGGTCAAAGCTGACCGCATCGATATCAAGCGTGATGCAACCATCGCCAGTGATGTCTTTGCCAACTATATCGACAACGATGGTGATATCACCGGTGACCTCTACGAAGATCTGGAGTTCCCGCTCTTTGAGACCCTGCCTCCCTTCAAGTCGGCGCCAGCTGGAGCCCAGAACATCACTGTCCAGAGGAACCAGGAAGTGGTTCTGGAGCCAGGCGACTACGGTCGTATCTATGTTCGGGATCGGGGCACCCTGACCTTTACAGGTGGTGTCTATAACATCCAACGTCTTGAGACCAAGCGTTACAGTCACGTCCGCTTTGAGGAACGCACTGAAGTTCGTGTAGAACAGTACATTGAGATCGACAAGCGCGTGTATGCCGGTCCTGCAGGCGGCTCCTTTATCGATGCTTCAGATATCATCTTCTATATCCAGGGAGGCAATAGCAAGAGCGCTAAATTGGAAGAAGATGCTGAGTTTTACGGAACGCTGTATGTTCAGGATGGAAAGGTTGAGATCAAGAAAGATGTTGAATTCACCGGAGCCATCTATGCTTCCGAGATCAAGGTGGACAAAGACGTCACCCTGACTCTGGACAGCTACTTCTCAAGCACGGGTGCTGGTCTGGCCAAGGGTCGCAATGTGGCCTGGGTTGAGCCTGAGATGGAGCCCGAGCTTCCTGAGGTATCAGAGCTTTCGGGGAACTATCCCAACCCCTTTAACCCAAGCACAACCATCGACTTTGCTTTAAGTGATGCAGCCGATGTGACCCTGAAGATCTACGATATTCGTGGCGCTGAAGTGGCAACACTGGTAAACAGCTATAAAGAAGCCGGTCGCTATAGTGTACACTTCACCCCCGAAGTACTGGCCAGTGGAACCTACCTGTATGTTCTGGATGCCGGCGACTTCCGTGAAGTGAAACGGATGCTCTATCTGAAATAATCCTTCCTTACAGGGAAAAACAAAGCACCCCGGTTCTGCACCTGCAGGATCGGGGGCTTTTTTAATTAGGAATCGGAATGAAGAAGTTCGGGGACGTGTTTCCCCGTTACACTTCCTGGATATTTACATCCTGGGTCAGCCGGAGATAATTGGCTTGTTGCAGCAGGGCCTGATCCCGGCGGGTTATTTTTCCGAAAACCAGCGCTCCACCTGCTGGCGTGAGGGGACACTCCCACGATGAACCAATTTGCCATTGATCACCACACCAGGGGTTGAGATCACATCATAGGCCATGATATCCTGAATATCTTCCACCTTCTCCAGATTGATCTTGACCTTCATATCCAGGGCCACACCCTCCAATAGACTGGCTGTTACCTTGCAATTGTTACAGCCGCCCCCCAACACTTTCACTTCTAACATGGTTTATTCCTTATAGTACAAGATTAAAAACAAAGCCCACCAGGAGAATTCCCAGGGCTACAATACTAACAAACATGGCGATCAATCTTACCGTCAACACTTTCCGTAAAATGATGAGTTCCGGGAGCGACAAAGCCACCACACTCATCATAAAGGCCAGAGCCGTTCCCAATGCAGCCCCTTTGGCGAGCAAGGCCTGTACCACAGGGATGATCCCGGCAGCACTGCTGTACATGGGAACCCCAATGATCACCGCCAGCGGCACAGACCACCAGGCGTCCCGCCCCATGAAAGAGGCCATGAAATTCTCTGGCACATAGCCATGGATAAAGGCACCGACGGCAATTCCGACCAGGATATAGATCCAGACCTTACCCACGACGTCTTTTACCGCGGCATAGCCAGCCTCCAGGCGCTGTTCCAGAGAACGGGCCTCAGATTCGAAAGAAACATCTTTTTTTGTGATGTTTTGAACCCAGGGTTCCAGATAGCGTTCCACGTGCAGTTTGCCGAGAAGGATTCCCCCCAAGATGGCCACAGTAAGACCCAGGCCGAGATAGAGCATGGCCACTTTCCAGCCAAATAGACCAAACAACAGGGTCAGGGCGATCTCGTTCACCATGGGTGCTGCGATTAAAAATGAAAAGGTCACCCCCAGGGGAACCCCGGCCTGCACAAATCCGATAAACAAGGGGACCGCAGAACAGGAGCAGAAGGGCGTCACAACGCCCAAGCTGGCTGCCAGCATATTGGCCAACCCCAAAGAGCGTCCCGCCAGCAGGGCCCGTGTTCTCTCAGACGTGAACCAGGTGTTGATGATTCCCATGACAAACACTACAACAGTAAGCAATAACAGCACCTTGGGTGCATCATATACAAAGAAGGCGATCGCTTCTCCAAGATGACTATCACCTTCAACAGGCAGCAATGCCACGAGCCATTCAGAAAAGGGAATCAGGCTGGCATACAACCCAGTCCAGATGAATAATCCAAAAATGACCTGCACACGTTTATCGGTTATCACGGAAACATTCCAATCATGTTAAATAGCTAAGCAGGCAAGTGATTAGGTTACAGCGCTGTAGAAGCAAAATACACCCCGCCTAAAATCATTAAGGAGCCCAAAACCCGCTTCATATAGATAGGCCCTCGTTTGTTTTGGGTCCAGGTGATATAGCGCTGAGTCCAGGCAGTCAGACTTCCACCGATCACAAAAACCAGACCATGGCCGACGCCAAACGCCAAGATCATAGCCAAAGCTCTCGTCATTGATTCCTGGGCCAGCGGAATTACCACCGTCAGAACAGGCGCCAAAAAGGCAAAAGTGCAGGGGCCTAAACCCACCCCGAAGACAAGCCCGAGCAGCAATGCCCCACCATAACCCGCACGTTCGATTTGAGGCAAAGTTCCACTCAGCCAATCCAGCGTGATCAAATCCATTAGATACAAACCGAAAATGATCAGGATGCCGGCTGTCAACCAAATACTCCAGACACCCACATCTCCCATGAGACGGCCCATGGATGATGTGATGAGTCCGATCAGAGCGATGGTTATGAGCAAGCCTGCGGCAAATGTCAGGGCCAGAAAAGCACTTCTTGTTCCGGCAGCTTTATTTTGTTTGGAAATATAGCCCATCACCAGCGGCACACTGGTCAAATGACAGGGACTCAGTACAATGCTTAAGACACCCCAGGCAAAGGATGCTGCCACGGCCCAGTAAAATTGACCGGAGACAGCCGAGGTGAGTGTTTCAAAAACGTCAATCATAAAGACGTGGACATCTGGCTGGCCGTCAACCCCTGCGCAACCAGGAAGGCATCGATCTCTGCCTCAGGAAAAAAGCCCTCGTGCCGCATGATCTCGTTTCCAGTTGAATCCAAAAAAACCTGCGTAGGTATCAATTTGATCCCGTATTGCTGGGCATAGTGTTTTTGATCTGCCTCCCAGACGTCGTAAAAAACCACCTGGATCTGGTTGCCATACCTGTTTTCGATAGATGTCATGACGGGCTGCATCTTTTTACATGGGATGCACCTGACAGACCCCAATTCAATAAAGGTGATCATAGCCTGTTCATTGACGGCTGATCCCGGTTCTTCCCTGGTTTCAGAAGCACAAGCAAGCAATAAAAGCCAGAGGCTGCTGAGTATGAACATGACCCGCCACATTTTATTCGCCCTTCAGCCATGACAGGATTTGGCTGTCCTTTGGAATCACCCCGGAGCTTTTTGCCTTGCCGTCAATGATGAGTCCTGGCGTCATGAGAAGCCCAAAATCTATCATTTGCTTGAGATCGGTTACTTTTTCAACTGATATATCAGAGAGGCGATTCGTCTCAATAATGTTTTTAACATTTTGTTCGAGGCGATTGCATTTTGCGCAACCCGTTCCCACAATTTTTACCTGCATGGCTTCCCCTCCACTTGATTAACAATAACCATTCATTTTTCTTCTATGCCTGCGGACGCAGTGCGTCAGGCCCCTCGATTTACTGGAAGGGTGGCGCAGATCTCATATCTGTCTGTATGACTCAGTTGCTTTTTGTCTTGAAGGATTTGCGGGTCATTTTCCAGTTGGCGTTCAAGCTGAGCCAGGGCAAATTCAATATCATCTGACTGCTCAGGACTTGCCAGCCGATAGTTCACCCAGCGTCCATCTTTTTCATCCATTATCAGATCGGCTTGTCTCAATATGGACAGATGTTTGGAAACGGTGGAATTGGCGAGACCGAGAATATCAACGATTTCACAGACACACAGGGCTTTCTGCTGCAGCATCATCAGAATCCGTAATCGGTTGGGGTCGGAGAGAGCTTTATAGGTTTGAACCGCGCGGCGCATATGACCTCATTTCGTTATGTGGCGAAATGTAAATATTAAATGTCGATAACCAACCGGATTTCTTTAGGAGGTCGAGCTGATTCCATGCCACGTAGAGACGCAATGCTTTGCGTCTCTACAAAGTTTTAAAAAAGGATAGGGGGTGATATCAGGCCTGGCGAATCTTTGGGTTGGGGTTGTAGCCCTTGTCGCCGACAGGATTCAATTCCTCCAGCCACAGATTTTCAAGCACCTCAAGTTCAGCGCTAATATTGAAACCTGGTGCGTCCTTGATCTCTACCACCCCAAGGACATCAAAGGTAAAGGCCTTGGCGCCATGCGATTTATAGTCTGCCTGGAGGGCGCAATTGCGATGAGATCCCGAGCTGAGCATGAACTCATGGGCGTTCAGAGGTCCCTCAATGTTCAAACTGCTCCCCAGGAAAACCTTGCCGTTGCGGTGGTTATTTATCTGAAAGACGCCGGCAACTGCCCGCTTCTCTTTGTAGGCTCGCTTCAGTTCTTTTTGCGAAGCGGTGCTCACTTGCATGAGTTCCAATAAGATTGAATGACAACCCCCGTCAAATACAGTACACCTTAGATTCCATCAATGATGGCATTGAATGTGGTGCTGGGACGCATTGCCCGATACGCCTTCTCATCATCCGGAAGATAATAACCACCCACATCCATGGCTTTTCCCTGGTCTGCCAGGAGCTCAGCTGCAATGAGGGCTTCATTCTGCCGAAGCTTGTTGGCAAGCGGTTGAAAACGGGCGACCAGTTCGCCATCCTGGTTCTGGGTGGCCAGCGCTTCAGCCCAGTACAATGCCAGATAGAATGAACTGCCCCGGTTGTCCAGCTCATGCACTTTCCGGGAAGGCGATTTGGCATTTTCAAGATAAGTGCTGATGGCCGCATCCAGCGTGTCGGCCAAAACCTTGGCCTTTGAATTCTTGCTCACCAATGCAACCTGCTCAAAAGAAGGCACCAGGGCACAATATTCACCCAGAGAATCCCAACGCAGATGCCCCTCAGCCAAAAACTGCTGGACATGCTTGGGGGCAGAGCCTCCAGCACCGGTTTCAAATAAACCGCCGCCCTTCATCAGGGGAACAATGGAAAGCATGCGAGCACTGGTGCCAAGCTCCAGAATGGGAAACAGGTCTGTGAGATAATCTCTCAACACATTGCCCGTCACTGAAATAGTGTCCTTGCCTTTGCGAACCCGTTTCAGAGAAAAGATCATGGCGTCCACGGGTTTGAGGATCTGGATATCCAAGCCGGAGGTATCATGGTCCTTGAGATAGCGCTTGACCTTCTCAATAATCTCACGGTCGTGACCGCGCTTCTCATCCAGCCAGAAAATGGCCGGAGAGCCACTTGATTTGGCCCGGGTCACAGCCAGCCTTACCCAGTCCTGGACAGGCGCATCCTTGGTCTGACACATCCTGAAAATATCACCTGCTTCCACATTCTGACTCAATAAAACCGTCCCGGAAGCATCCAGAACCTGGACAGTCCCCTTCCCCGACATCTCAAAGGTCTTGTCGTGTGAACCATATTCCTCGGCCTTCTGAGCCATGAGCCCCACATTGGAAACACTGCCCATGGTGGCCGGGTCGAATTGTCCATGGATCTTGCAGTCTTCAATGATCTCGCCATACATGGTGGCATAACTGCGATCCGGGATCATGGCAATGGTGTCCTGCAGTTCATCATCATTGTTCCACATGCGCCCCCCATCCCGAACCACATTGGGCATGGATGCATCAATGATCACATTGTTGGGGACATGCAAATTGGTGATGCCTTTTCGTGAGTCGACCATGGCCAGAGCCGGTTGGTGAGCATAGACGGCCTGGATATCTGCTTCGATCTCAGCTTTTTTGGCAGCAGGGAGTCGATCCAGTTTTTCCAGAACATCAGCCAGACCATTGTTGATATTGGCACCGGCTTCTTTAATGGCATCCGCATGTTTATCAAGGGCCACCTGGAAATAGACGGACACAGCATGACCGAACATAATGGGGTCAGAGATCTTCATCATGGTGGCCTTTAAATGGAGAGACAGCAGAGCGCCTTCCGCTTTGGCCTGTTTAATGGTTCTGGCATAGAAAGCCCGGAGGGCTCTGGCGCGCATGACGGCACTGTCGATGATCTCTCCGGCCTGGAGGGAAAGCCCGTCTTTAAGTATGCTGCGGCTGCCATCTTCAGCCACAAAGGCGATCTGGGCCGTGGTGGCAGCAGACAGGGTTGTGGAGGTCTCACTGCCATAGAAATCATCAGCTTCCATATGGGCCACCCGGGTGATGGAACCCCCTTCAGGCCATGGTTTCATCATGCGGTGGGGATTGCTCTGGGCAAAACGTTTCACCGATGCGGCTGCGCGACGATCGGAATTTCCCTCGCGCAAAACAGGGTTAACTGCAGAGCCAAGCACTTTGGCAAAGCGCTGCTGTAAGGCTTTCTCGGACTCGGTTTTTGGTTCTTCGGGATAATCGGGAATCGCATAGCCCTTGCCCTGCAGTTCCTTGATGGCTGCTTGTAGCTGGGGAATCGAGGCGCTGATATTTGGCAGTTTGATGATATTTGCTTCTGGTGATTGGGTCAGAGCTCCCAATTCAGCCAATGCGTCAACCTGTTGCTGTTCAGGTTTGAGTTGATCTGAGAAAAGGGCGATGATCCGCCCGGCCAGGGAAATATCCGAAATTTCTACGTCAATACCGGTTTTTTTGGTATAGGCTTTTACAATAGGCAGTAGTGAGTAGGTGGCCAGGGCCGGGGCTTCGTCAATTTTAGTCCAGATAATTGTTGCTGATGGCATGATAATTCCTTGAGTAAGTCGTTCAAAAAAGCGCTGTTATAACAGCCTTCAAAATGTGAAAATAAAGCGCACATCACCAATGTAAAATCATTTCCCGCCTTCAATCGGTGAAAAGAGCGCTCCAACGCCGTCAGAAGGGCTTTTTCAGATACACAGCTCCACCCCCCCAACTATATTCCAGCATGATCGTTGTAAATGATGAGGCCCTGGATCGCCAGCTGACCCACCCCCAAAGAAGCTTTCTTGAGCAGGGCGTTATGAATCTCCATAAAGACCCCCGCATTGTGGGGGTCGCCATTGGCGGATCCTTTCTTCTGGATGAAATGGATGCCTTCAGCGATCTGGACCTGGTGCTCTATATCCAGGCTGACAAATATGAGAAAATCCTCAACGAGAGGGAATCGCTGGCCAGGGGAATGGGTGCTTTGCTGGAAAGTTTCACCGGGGAACATGTGGGCGAACCCCGTTTGCTGATCTGCGTCTATGGACCGCCCCTCCTCCATGTGGATCTTAAATTCGTGTCCATGGATGATATTGAAGATAAAGTAGAAAATCCTGTCGTGCTCTGGGAGCGTGACGCAGCACTATCAAAAATACTTCACAAAACCGAAGCAAGTTTTCCCCAACCCAACTTAGAGTGGATTGAAAAACGGGTCTGGGTCTGGGTCCATTATACGGCCACCAAGATCGGTCGCGGAGAATTGTTTGAAGCCATAGAGGCCCTTGGCTTTCTACGAAATCGCGTTTTAGGTCCTCTGTTATTGAAGAAATACGGAAAACGACCCCAGGGACAACGCAAACTGGAACAGGTCATTTCCCCGGAAGAGCTGGAGATCATGAAAGCATGCATTCCCGGATATTCTGCCGAGAGTTGTCGTTCAGCCCTGAAAAATGTGATTATCTTATACCGCTCCCTCCGTGGGATGGAACCAGGCAAAGCCATAGAGCGTTTGGCCTGTGAATATCTTGATGAAGTCAAAACCAACTGATAAACAACGAGAGGAAACCCAGATGAAACACAATAAAATGACCCTGCAAATACTGATGACACTGATCATCGGTCTCAGCCTTACCCCCCGGTTAGCCCAGGCCCACTGCCAGATCCCTTGTGGCATCTATGATGACCATATGCGTGTCCAGGCCATGCTGGAAGATGTGGCAACCATTGAGAAATCCATCAAATCCATGGAAGAGCTGGTGGGCAAAACCGATATTCAGTCCCAGAACCAGATGGTACGCTGGGTCATGAACAAGGAAGACCATGCCCAGAAGATCATCGAAAGCATAAGCGACTATTTTCTCACCCAGCGCGTCAAGCCCAGCCAGGATGATTACACCGAACGACTGGAAAAACACCATGCAGTGATCCTGCTGGCCATGAAAGCCAAACAGGGAACAGACATCAAAACGGTCACCGCACTGCAAAAAAGCGTCATGGCCCTTGAAAAGTTTTATCCTGAGCACAAACATTAAATGACACCCACCCTTTCCTATCGGACCGACAAGAACATCCCGGCTGAACAGCTGGAAGCCCTTTATCGGTCCGTGGAATGGCGGGCTTATACACGCGAAGACCAGCGACCCCATCTTTCCCGGGCCTATGAGAACTCGGATTATGTTGTCAGCGCTTGGAACGAGGAACAACTGATCGGCCTGGCTCGCTGTCTTTCAGATGATGTCTCCATCTTCTATCTGCAGGATATCCTGGTACACCCGGATTGGCAGAAACAGGGCATTGGCACCAAGCTTTTAAGAGAATGTCTGGTGCGCTATGGACATGTTCGCTCCAAAGTACTGCTAACCGGAGCTGAAAGTCATCTCGCCCGCTTCTATGAGTCCTTTGGCTTTAAAAACACAAAAAATCTGAACCGGACCAAACTGAACGCTTTTGTACAGGTGCTGGATGTGGATCTGGAATAACAGCGGCGGGGACAGGAGAATCAAACCATGAGTGAACATCACAAATTCAACTATCTGGAGTTTCCGTCAAAGGACCTCCCACAAACCAAAGCTTTCTTTGAATCCGCCTTTGGCTGGACCTTTCAGGATTTTGGGCCTGACTACAGTTCCTTCGAAAAGCAGGGTCTGGATGGTGGTTTTTATAAGTCAGAGCTGACATCGCGAACGGAAAAAGGAGCCGCCCTGGCTATTCTGTTTAGCGATGATCTTGAGCAAACCCTGGAGCTGGTAAAAAAGGCAGGAGGAGAGATCCTAAAGAATGTCTTTGAGTTTCCCGGAGGCCGACGATTTCATTTTGCTGAACCCGGTGGCAACGAATTCGCTGTCTGGTCAGACAAATGACCCAGTCTCGGAAGGAGAAGCCCCAGACGGCTAAAAAAGGGCCCGTCAACACGCCTCCCAGGAAAACCAAACAACCATCCCGGCGCCATCTACCCCGGGGTCTGACCATTTTGCACGAAGATGATGACATTATCGTGGTTGACAAGGTCAGTGGCCTCCTCTCCATGAGCAACTCAAAGACCCGGGACAGAACTGCCTATTTTGCCTTAAATGACTATGTGCGGAAAGGGAATGCCAAGTCCCGGAAACGTATTTTTATTGTGCATCGGCTGGACCGGGATACCTCCGGGGTGCTGGTCTTTGCCAAAAGCGAGGTCAACAAGCGGTTCCTCCAGGATCAATGGCCCAAATTTAAAAAGAGCTACTTTGCAGTCGTGCATGGCGTTCTCAAAGAGAAGGAGGGTATTTTCTCATCCTACCTTGCTGAGAATGCCGTCCACAGGATGTATGCCACAGATGACCCGAAAAAGGGCAAGCTGGCCAAAACGGGCTACAAGGTGCTCAAGGAATCAACCTACTATTCCCTGGTTGAGATCGATCTTCTCACCGGCAGAAAAAATCAGATCAGGGTGCATTTTGCCGATGCGGGACATCCTGTTGCAGGCGACCAGATCTATGGTGATCAACTTCGGTCCACTAAACATTTGAACCTGCATGCTGGAAGCCTGACCCTGGTTCATCCTGGGACAAAAAAAAAGATGACGTTCAAGGCAGACCTGCCCAGCTACTTCAACGCCCTGCTAAAAAAATGAACGTAGCGGTCATAGGAGGCGGTGCGGCTGGCTTTTTTGCCGCCATCAATATCAAGGATAATTTCCCGGATGCCTCGGTGACCATTTTTGAAAAAAGCACCAAGGTGTTGGGCAAAGTCAAGATCTCAGGCGGCGGTCGTTGTAATGTCACCAATGCCTCAACCGATATTGCAGAATTGTCGGCGGCCTATCCCCGGGGAGGAAACGCCTTAAAGAAATGTTTTGGTACCTTCAATACAAAAGATACCCAGGCGTGGTTTGCCGCACGCCAGATCCCCCTGGTTGCAGAAGAAGATGGCCGTGTTTTTCCAGCGTCGCAGAACTCCCAGACCATCATAGACTGCTTTCTGGATGAAGCAGAAGAAAAAGACATCCAAGTCAAACGCGGATTTGGTGTTTCTGAGATTCGGCAGAGAGACACTTGCCTGGAGTTGGATCTGGGCTCATGGCGGGCCGTCTATGACAAGGTCGTTGTTGCCACAGGCGGCAGTCCTCGCCGAGAAGGCTTGACCTGGCTTGAAGATCTGGGCCATGAGATCGAAGAACCAGTGCCATCCCTTTTCACCTTTAACATGCCCCTTGAGGGAATAATCTCCCTGCCTGGCCTTTCTGTTGAAAAGGCGCTGGTGTCTATCCAGGGCACCAAACTCAAAACCGAAGGGCCTTTGCTTATCACCCACTGGGGCTTGAGTGGACCCGCTATTTTACGATTATCCGCCTTTGGTGCCCGCACACTCTCTGAGCGAAATTATGAATTCAACCTGCAGATCAACTGGGCCAGAGAAACCAACCAGGTGACCATTCAAGACCACCTGGAAAAGATCCAGATAGACCATCAGAAAAAAAAGCTCACCAGCATCAAGCCCTATGGCGTTCCTGATCGCCTCTGGCGGTTCCTGTTGGAGAAAAATGGCTTTAGTCTCATGTCAAGCTGGCAGGAGCTTGGCAAAAAAGCGCTGAACCGCATGGTCAATGCCCTCAGCAACGATATCTATAAGGTGCAGGGAAAGACCAGCTTTAAAGAAGAGTTTGTCACCTGTGGCGGGGTCAGCCTCAAAAGTGTGAATATGCGCACCATGGAGAGTAAAGTGTGTCCGAATCTGTATTTTGCAGGCGAGATCCTGGATATTGACGGAATCACGGGAGGCTTTAATTTTCAGGCGGCCTGGACCACCGGCTTTATTGCCGCAAAACTTTCAAAGGATCTCTAAATGAGCCCAAACGACATTCTTCGACGCCTACGCTACATTTTTGACATCAGCGATAAAAAGATGATCGAGGTCTTTGAACTGGGCGGACGAAAAACCCATCGGGGAGAGTTGTCCGCCTGGCTGAAAAAGGAGCAGGATCCGGAACTGGTTGCTATTTATGATGATGAACT
>JGI10211J34971_10004132_pt1 | contig 11542 bp, 14 predicted proteins | sample Etolagsediment_FD_34971 | JGI IMG/M metagenome (IMG submission 34971)
ACAAATGATATTAACGGTTGGGGATAGTTTCACCTACGGTCAAGAATTATCCGATAGACACCGCGACAGTTGGCCAATGGTATTGGGAAGAAAATTAGACCAAGGTGTTTATAATCTTGCTGTGCCCGCTGGTAGTAACGATAGAATGTTTAGAGTTGCTGTTGACAGAGTTGTACAAAACGAATATGAACTGGTAATATGTGGGTGGACAGAAGTAAGCAGAATCGACACCACAGTGAATGGCAAAGAATTACAAATTACCAGTGGCAGTACCTGGTTGCACGGAAAATATCCGTGGGTTAAACAGTACTATGCTAATCATTACAGCGAACGACTTGCACAGGAAACTTGGTTAACCAAAGTTATAGCACTGCAAGATTTTTTTAAACAGCGTAATCAAAAATATATCTTTGTTAACATGAATGGATACAGCAACTGGGAAACATACTTTGACGAACTAGGTCTAATGCACCTAATAGAACAGATTGACAAAAGCAATTACGTAGGGTGGCCTGATGATGGTTTTACTGCTTTTGTAAACAACGCACCACTAGGACCAAACGGACATCCACTAGAACTCGGACATCAACGAATAGCAGATAAAATTTATGAACATATTAGGAATAAGCAGTGGTTTTCATGACGCTGGTGCTAGTGTAGTAAACACAGCAGGCGATATACTGTTTGCTAGTCACAGCGAACGTTACAGTAAACAAAAGCACGATCCCAATCTATGTGAAGGTATTGTGCAAGAAGCAATGAGCTACGGTGTTGACCATATAGCATACTATGAGCGTCCTTGGTTAAAACAGATACGCAGACTCATGTCAGGCGAAGGATTCAGTTGGCTGCAAACCAATGTTAACAAACTTTTGTTTGACCAAATTGGACGGACTGTGGATGTTCCTGTTAGCACACACAATCATCATCTAAGCCACGCTGCCGCGGGATTTCAAACATCACCGTTTGAACGTGCAACAGTAGTTGTGGTAGATGCTATAGGTGAGTTGGATTGTATTACCATATGGGGTGCTGAATACAAAAATGGTCGTGCAGTATACAAGAAGTTATGGACAAGACGTTACCCACACAGTATTGGATTATTGTACAGTGCGGCCACAGCACATGTTGGACTGCGCCCAATGGATGAAGAATACATATTAATGGGTATGGCGGCGTATGCTGATCATGTAGATGTAAAACACAATCATAATTATTTGTCTCGTGAACTTGTTGCAGACTTTGAAAATGTAAAACTAAAACACAATCTGCATACAGGTTTTAATGGAGTACTAAGTGAGTCATTATCCAACATCAGCAACGAAAACATGGCTGGTAGCATACAAGCATTAACAGAAACACTGCTCAACAGTGTGATGTGGAATGCCGCAAACAAGCAGTGGAGTAAGAACTTGGTGTTTATGGGTGGTGTTGCACTCAACTGTTTGGCAAACAGATTGCTGGGCGATTACTTTGATGACTTTTGGATTATGCCAAACCCAGGTGATGCTGGTAGTAGTTTAGGAGCCGCGGCACTGGTGCATGGCGGCAGACTAAATTGGCAACACCCGTACTTGGGACACAACATACCAGGCGAGTATCCTGTAAAGGAACTGGTAAAAGAACTTGCTAAGAATAAAATAGCAGGTGTAGCAAGTGGTCGTGCAGAGTTTGGTCCGCGAGCATTAGGTAACAGAAGTTTACTAGCGGATCCACGTGGCAAAGACATAAAAGATCGTGTAAACGAAATCAAACGTAGACAAAAGTTCCGCCCGTTTGCACCTGCTATACTAGCAGAACATGTGCATGATTATTTTGACATGCCCAAAGGTTGGNCAAAAAGTGATTGCATGCAAGTGGTAGCACGGTGTACAAGTGACAAGTTTCCTGCTATACTACATGCTGACGGAACAAGTAGAGTACAAACAGTACCTGCTGATAGTGGCAGTGGATTTAGAAAACTGTTGGAAGCATGGTACAAGAAAACAGGTTGCCCCATGTTGCTTAATACAAGTTTAAACATTAGGGGTGAACCAATGGTAAACGATCGTACAGATGCTGATCGTTTTGAAAACAAATATGGAGTACGAGTACTATCATGAAAATATTAATATGCGGACTACCGGGCAGTGGTAAGACTACACTAGCAGAACCATTTGCTAAACTAATTGGCGCTGTTCATATCAATGCAGATGCTGTAAGAAAAGAATATGACGATTGGGACTTCTCACCAGAAGGCAGAATGCGACAAGCAATGCGTATGCGGTACCTGGCAGACGGTATTACAAAAGCAGGTAAAATATGTGTAGCAGACTTTATAGCACCTACACCAGAAGCACGTAGTGGCTTTGGCGCAGACTTCACAGTGTGGATGGACACAATTAAAGAAGGCAGATTTGAGGATACAAATAAAATGTTTGTGCCTCCCACAAAAGAAGAAATGGACTATCATGTTAGTGAATGGTTTGATGATACACACAAAGAACTAATAGAAGTAGTACAAAAGTACATAGAGCGAAATGGTACATCCTAAAAGACATTTAGCCAAAGCAATAACGTGGCGAATCACTGGCACACTGGACACCATACTGATAGGCTGGCTGATTACAGGTAGCATAGAAGTAGGAGCACTGATAGGCGGTATAGAAGTACTAACTAAAACCGTGTTATACTATGTGCATGAACGTGTATGGTATAAACACATTAAATATGGAGTGAAAAATGAAAACTAAAGATGAAGCATACGAAATTATTTGTGACCTAAACGACGAAGCACACTCTGCAACCTGGGACGAATGGGTGGCGGCCGACGATGCTGAAAATGAAGGTGAAGACATGGACGTTGTAGAAGGTATGCGTGAAGATGCCAGTTACAATCAAGCACGTGAGTTTAGAGAAGCGTTTCAATCACTAGACGAAGAAACACAACAAGCAATCCTACATTGGGAAAAGAATGATGAAGAGTTTGCAGAAGAATTTAAGATGTGGTGGGGAGAAGAATAATGTTTGATTTTCAGAAACCAACCACTATGCTACTTGGCAGGTGGCAACCTTGGCATGATGGACATACAGCACTGTTTAAAAAAGCCTTGTTGGAGTCAGGACAAGTATGTATTATGGTACGTGACGTTGGAGGCATTGTAGGTGCTGACGCAGGTGGCGGACGCACCGGTGCACAAACTGATAATCCTTTTGACTTCAGTACTGTGAAGAAAAACATTATATCGGGATTATTTGACGCAGGCTTTACACACAATGAAGAATACGTTATAATGCAAGTACCTAACATTGTAGATATTAGTTATGGTAGAGGTGTAGGATACACGTTTACTGAGCATGATCTCGGCGAAGAGATACACAGTATCAGTGCTACACAAATTAGAGAACAACTCAGGGCAGAAGGCAAACTTTGAAACAAAAGCACATACAAGCCTACATGAAAACTGCACATGCATTTGCAGAGTGCAGTACAGCACGTAGATTAAAGGTTGGTGCGATTGTTGTAAAGGATGATCGTATTATCAGTATTGGCTACAATGGTATGCCTAGCGGATGGGATAATGTCTGTGAAGAATGTTGCGACGGCGGCGGCAATGCTTACCATCCAGGTTGCTATCACGATCATTGTACTGGCCCTAAAACTAAGCCAGAGGTGCTTCACGCAGAAACCAACGCTATTGCTAAACTAGCAAAATCTCCTGAAAGCGGCAATGGAGCCACGATGTTTATTACACATAGTCCTTGTTTAGATTGTGCTAAACTAATTTACCAGAGCGGCATAACATCAGTATACTATGAGAACGAATATAGGGATACCAAAGGTATTGATTTTCTCAAGCAGTGCGATGTAAACGTTTTTCATTTACAATAGCAAAATTAGCATCAAGCTCTTCCTGAGTGCGAATCAAACGTTTGTCGTTCAACCCAACAGTTAAATTAGTTTTAAGTTCGTCCCAAATAGAATTTACAAACTCTGGGTTGTAGAACCAGTTGTAGTTGTATTCCAATACCTCTTGCATTTCCGCCAGCATGTCTTCAAGGTCGCCAAGCGACAACTTGCAAATTTTTTCTATCACATCTACCACAGCATCCAATCGCTGATGTGGATCAGCGATATTATCATAGTCCTCGCCCCACCAACGATCAAATGTACGAAATCCGTAGCTCTTCAAGTACTCTAAGTTCTTATAACACCCAACAAGCACAAAAGGTTGTTTAGCAACAATAGGTTTGAATATCTTTTCAGTAAGGTGTGTGCGTTCGTCCCAAAACATAGTTTCAGTTACCACATGCAAGAAACTTGACATCAGCTCTTGGAGTGGACCAATTGAAAAACTTTGATTGGGTATCTCAGCACTTAGTTTGTTGTCAATCCTGCACGGATACTTAATTTGATTAAGGCCAACAATCAACTGTTTCGCTTGATCTGCATTGATGCCAAACTTGTGCCCATCTTTTCTAAGACTATCTCGATAGTGTGTACCATGCACTGGACACACAGGGCTAAAACTGGCATAAGCATCATTCAATAAACCTTTAGCACTTAGTTTTGCTATTAAAACAGTTCTATAGATTCTACTGTTGCCGGTGATTCTGTTAAATGTGATAAACTTCTTGGTTAATTTTCTTTGCCCTGGATTTGTTATGCCTACATTGAACTTGTATCCCCTGTACCAGTCACTGGCACATGCCCCATGAAAAAAATAGTTTACATCTACTAGATTAAACTTTTTACAAAGGTTATCTTTTTCTTTGCTCTGTTTCTCGGTGCTAATCAGTATAATACTTTTTTTTCTAAATCCCCACTCATCCATGAAATTGTCTAAAACATTTTGTACTAGATAACTATTATAGTGTGCATCAATTGGCTCTTGATCATATGCAAGTATCATAGGCTGGCTACCGTCCCCGGGATCAATCAGTTCAATGTTTTCTGGTTGAGTTGCCCCAAAAGGATGTAGGTAAACGACCCTAGACCCTGCTATAATACTGTTAGCCAGATTAGCAATATTTTCATAGTGACTATTTAAATTATACATGTTTGACGTTTTTTATTATGGGCCAAAGCCCAATTTGTTTGAATTTGAGAAACCTGCTAGTAGTCTAAAGGATGCGGCAGAGCAAAGTCGTACACGCTACTACTGGTATATTTATGGGGGCAATGATTACTCAAATTTTAATTTTAATTTTGTACCTGTTTCTTGGGAGGCAGACCATGTACACAGTTTTGCTACCCAATGGCAACGCACAGGCGGTGCATACTTGGCCAATCCACTCACAGCACACAATCTAGAATACAATTTTCACGACAGTGAAATAAAACGTCAACCGGATAAAACAAACTGGACCACACCTAAAGATGTAGACGATTCTGATTTTGATTACAGTTGGCATCCCGACGAACTAGAACCAGATTACGAATACCATTTTCCCACACAGTGGCAACGACAAGGTGGTCCTGTGTATCGTGGAACTGCTGGCATAAAGTTTATGAGCAGTCAAAAAGTCAAAGCCAACAGCACACAAATATTCTACATGGACTTTATGAATGAACAAAGTAAAGACCAATTGGATAGTTTACGTGAAAAACACCCCACAATAAAAAGCACACGTTATGTGGATAATCATTTGAATGTGTTTAAACGCATCGTAAACTTGGCAACAACAGAGTATGTGTGGATCATCAGCAGTGTGTGTAACTACACAGACTTTGACTTTAGTTGGCATCCTGATGAAGCACAACGTGATATGATACATGTGTTTCCTAGTGGTAACAACCGTCGTGGTGATACATTTTATATACGAGTTGAAAGCATGCGACAACAGTTGTATGAACTGGAACTGTTGGATTGGTTCAATGTGATCAACTATTGTGATGACCAAACTGTCAATTGGTTTCCGATACCAACAGTAAATTACCAAAACGATAATCTAATAGAAGAAATCAAAAAGCACGACTTTAAGTTTCCTTATACACTGTTTACCAATCAAAAATATTTGAACATGAATTATCATTTTTGTTTGTGGCATCCCAAAGATCGTGTAGCCAAACGTGTTACTCGAAGTGGTGCATCAACTTTGGTACCCAAGGATATTAAGGTAGACTTAAAAACACAAATGTATGACTATCCACACATAATGGACAGCAAAGGCGAATACCATGTGTTGGAACAGAATCTTGACATAGTGTACATCAGTAACGGTGAGCCAGACGAACGCAAGTATTACGATCACTTGGTACACTGCACGTCAGATGAACTGCGTTATGCATTTGATATTAATTCATCGGGTAACAGAATGACTGCAAGTCCTAGAGTAAAATGGGTACGTGGGGTCAATGGGAGAACAGCCGCATATCAAGAAGCAGCCAGACAAAGTAATACACCGTGGTTCTTTGCAGTGTTTGCTAAACTACAGGTTAATCCAGCATTTGATTTTAACTGGAGACCGGACTACTGGCAAGAGCCTAAACATTACATCTTCAACAGTGTTAATCCTGTTAACGGATTGGAGTACGGGCACCAGGGTATGATTGCTTACAACAAACGCTTGGTTTTGGAAAACAATGATCCTGGTATCGACTTTACACTTAGCCAACCACACGAGTCAGTACCGATGCAGTCAGGTGTAGCACACTTTAATCAAAATCCCTGGATGACTTGGCGTACAGCATTTAGAGAAGTATTAAAACTTAGATTGTTTATGGATTCAGACCCCACATTGGAAACTGAAAACAGACTTAAAGTCTGGACCACAGTAGCACATGGAGATTTTGGTGAATGGAGCTTACGTGGAGCCAATGATGCGATTGCTTACTACAGCAATGTAAAAGGGTCTTATGATAAACTTATGCTAAGTTTTGATTGGGCTTGGTTGAAGGAATACTACGAGAGCCTCTATAAAACTCGTATATAGTGTCAACTATACGTTCTACCTCTACATCTGTAAGTTCAGGGTATATAGGTAGACTTAAACAGTGTTTTGTGAACCTTTCCGTGCAATAATACTTGTTTAATGACGTCGTTAGGCCCATTGGCAAATCATATAGTCCTTGTGTATAGTGAATCTTAGTATCTATTTCATGTTGCCATAAATGATCTATTAGTTCGTGTCTATCCAGTGTTTGTATAACAAACTTGCTCCAGGCATGTTCTGTAAACTCTGTACTAGGTTGTGGGACAGAGATTTCATCTGGCATGTTTTCTATCCAAAAATTCGCAATGTCTGCTCTACGTTTTTGCCAGGAATCAAAGTGCTCTAGTTTAACCAACATCTGCGCACAATCAACTTCACTCATTTTGCTATTGGTTCCCCAATAGTTGTGATCACTGGCTTTACCATTATCACGTAGATTAAGTACATGGTATGCAATGTCCGGATCGTCTGTAAGCACCATGCCACCTGATCCGTAGTTGTTAAAGTTCTTTGTGGGGTCAAAACTCAGTACACTAACAGTACCCATTTTGCCACTTGGGATGTCCTTGTAACTAGCACCAAAACTCTGTGCGGCATCTTCAATTACCTGTACACCCTGATTGAAAAATTCTGTGTGCATCCTAAAACGATCATAGTCCACAGTGTTGCCAAAAAGATTAACCAGTACAATTACATCTGTTGTATGGTCAACACGACTGTTATAACTATCTAAATCTAAAATAGCATGATCGTCCACATCGCAGAAATCTATAAAGTTGTTGTGTTGATGTACAGCATTTAGTGTAGCAGGAAAACTTAGTGTGGGTAATAGTATATGACTGTTACGACTGTCTGTGACTGCTTTGGTAGCAAAGTACAAGCCTTGTGTTCCACTGCCTACTGCTACAGCATGTCTACGTTTGCATCTGTGTGCTATCTCACTTTCGAACTTTTCTGTATAGTTTCCATCCAGCACTTGGCCTGTGCGATACACTTGATCAGTAACATCCAATAGTTCATCTCTGAGGTCTTGGTATTGTCTTTTAATACCAAAGAAAGGAATATGGTCAGCCATATATTCGTTTACGCCAAAACTTACTGTACTGTAACCAGGTAAGATAACGTGTGAATCCTTGTTCTACATCTATCTTAGGATTGTATCCAAAGTCCTGTTGCGCACGTGTAATACCTAAACGTCCGCGACTGGGAAAGTTCATGTCTCTATCCTTTACATGTATATTGCCCTGTCCTGTGAGTTTGGTCATTAGTTGTGCGGCTTCTAGTAGTGTTAGTGTATGTTCGTTACTGCGTGTTATGTTGTAAATCTTATTAGCGGAATTAGTGCTGACTGCGGCTTGCGCAATACCCATTGCCGTATCGTCTACGTGCGTAAAGTCTAGTCGTTCGTCTGCTCCGCGGATCAGTAAATCACCCCCTTTAAGCGCGGTTATGGCAAACTTACTGGCTACACGATCATTGACATCACGTTCTCCGTAGACAGCACTTGGTCTTATTATAACATACTCTAGACCGTACTGTCTATGATAATCTTCCACTAATTTTTCACCAGCGTATTTCATAATGGCGTACTGTCCTTGTGGGTCGCATACCGCATCTTCAGTAACACCATCTTGGAAGTTACCATATACCATACTGCTACTGATGTAAACAAAACGTTTTACTTGATACCTTACTGCTGACTCTAGCAGGTGTAACAACCCAGTCATCATGGTTTTACTGGCTTCAATGGGATTATCATTTACTACTTTTTGTCTTGGGAAACTTGCCAAGTGTATTATGCAGTCTTTCCCCTCAAACGCTACCAAATTGGCTGTGTAAGGACTAACTATATCACTGTGCCAACTGTAGTTTTCAGACTCAATCTCTCTTGCTTCTTTGAGATAATCCAATTCATCTTTAGGAATAAAACCGTAGTCGGTGTGCGAGTCAACACCTTTTACTTCATGTCCTTGGTCAGCAAGAATACGGTATACATTATGTCCTATAAAGCCACAACTACCTGTTATTGAGATCTTCTTTTTCTGCATATTTTAATAAGAAATAAGTTTCTGCTTCGGGAGATGTAAACTCTCCGTATACCATTATTTTGTAACCAAAATGGTTTGGGTCTGGCTGACAATAGAACACACGGTCCAATACATTCTCTTCAACCCATTTGCCTTTTTCTGTGTGTGCGAACTCGCCTAAAGGAAAAGCCGCCATCAAGTAAGGATCCTCAACATCTCCCATGTGCAACGAGTGTATTAATTTGTGATTAGGATTGTCTCTCACTTACACTGCCATTTCGGCCTTGATGGGTGGATGACAGGTGTACTCTTCTAGTGCTATATCATCCATTGTAAAATCTTCTATTTGTTTTATGTCTGGATTCAATTTAAGTTTTGGTTCAAGGAAAGGATCACGCTTTAACTGTTCATGCACTTGTGGCACATGATCTAAATAAATGTGTGCGTCACCTAGTGTATGCACAAAGTCACCTGGTTTTAGGTCACACACTTGTGCAATCATACAGGTTAGCAAACTGTAACTGGCGATGTTGAAAGGCACACCTAAAAACATATCACAACTGCGCTGATACATTTGGCAACTTAGTTCTCCGTTGTCAACATAAAACTGTGCAAATGCATGACATGGAGGCAGTGCCATTTGGTCCAACTCACCTGGATTCCATGCACTCAGTATATGCCTTCTACTGGTTGGATCCTGTTTGATACCTTGGATAAGATTCTCAAGTTGATCCACTGAGTTTTTTGCTTGAGTGTATTCAATACCTTTGAAGTTATGCCTTACTAAACTGACTGGTGTGCGCCAGTCTCTCCATTGTACACCATACACTCGACCAAGGTCACCGTCAAACTTTGCTTTGGATTGCCAGTAGTCTGCATCAGCATTGGCACTCCATATGGTCTTCTTGTCTGGATCACGTGTACCATGCAGTATTTCTGCTAGTCTACGTTCATCACCTGACCCTTCAATGAACCATAACAGTTCACTCACAACACTGCGCCATGCTAGTTTCTTTGTGGTTACTGCTGGAAAACGCTCACGCAAGTTGTAGCGTTGTTGCATGCCAAACACACTTATGGTGCCTGTGCCTGTACGATCTTTTTTCTTAACGCCTGTGCTAAGAACTTGCTCTAGTGCATGTAAGTATGTTTTCATTTATTTAGAATTAATGTTTTTGTATGTACAAAAGTTTAGCATACCTGACTTGCTAGGTCTACAACTTCTAAATGCCATTGATTCCATAAATCTGTTGATGCTTAGATTAACTTCTGTATAAAAACCTGCACCTTTGCGATGTGTAACATACGCCCAGTCAATTATATCCAAGCAATCCATTATGATACTAGGTCCGCCCAATATAAAGATTTTTTTGTCCGGGTTTGATTCACTCATTGCAACCAAACGTTGTTTGTAGTTGGTATGAAAACGTTTTACTTTGTTGTATTTGTCAGGCAGTGGTTTAGAACTGATAACACAATTCTCACGGTCGGGTAATGGTTTGGGCATTTTAGGATCGTCCCATGTGTTACGACCCATTACTACTGTATGTCCTAAGGTGTGTTCTCGGAACCAAGCCATGTCTTCGGGATCATGGTCCCATGGCAAACTGCCTTTATGACCAAATCCGCCCATCTGATCAATACTGAAAATTGTGTATATCATAGGTCTTTGAGAATCTCATCTGTAACAGGTTGTATTGTTTTAGATAGTGCTGGTACACTAACATAAAAGTCTACATCTTGTATGATGTCGTCCATTTCATCTAGACGTCTTTGTATTTCAACTTCTAAGGTCTGTGGATCCTCGCCATCTTTGAGTAACTCTCTTACATAGATATTTACACTGGTTCCATCCTTAAGGTTAACGCTTATACTGTCAAGTATTTGAATAGGTACTTCGTCTTTTGTTGTTCCTTTAAGGATGGATTCCCATTGTGCTTTCTTGCTAAGATTAAGCCGTTTGCTTCTTCTTCGCTTTGGTTGTTTTTGTTCCGACACGTCTTGTCCCTTTGGTTACACCTGCTTCTGCTTTTAATCTTTTTGCTTCTGCAAGCATACTCTTTGCATCTGCTTCCATTCTTTCTGCTTGGGATAACTTGTTCGCATTGATATCATCATCAGTAAGTGCGCCTGCAATTAATGCTTCTGCACTGGTGTTACCTTGAGCTTCACGTGATCTAGTTTCACCTACTTCAATTGCTTGGGCCTGTCGCGGAGCACCGCTCATGCCTTTGCTACTTTCAATCTCTTGTAGTCGGTTAACTGCGTCCTGACCTTTGGCCATTTCATCAAGCAGGTCATTTAGTTCATCTAAACGTACACTTGAGTTACTTGTAGGTGTAACAAGAATTTGGTTTGTTGGAACCTTCTTTAAGAATCCTTGTGTATGCAATGTGTGCAAACAGTTGGTACCATCACCCATTGTGGTTCTAAACAATACTTCGTTTAGTTCTGTGGTATTTTGTCCTGGTGCGCTTTCTAATGCTGCCATTACTTCATCATGAACTAGTCTTGGCAACAGGTCACTGTAAACTACAAGTGCCATGTGACCCAAATCTGGTATTCTTCTAAAAACAATAACACATTTCTTGTCGTTATGT
>JGI10211J34971_10004133_pt1 | contig 11540 bp, 8 predicted proteins | sample Etolagsediment_FD_34971 | JGI IMG/M metagenome (IMG submission 34971)
AACCCCATGCAATTTTTGGTACAAGTTTCCAGATTTTATGCCGAAAACGTACACTATTGCAATAGGGCTGTCAACCAAAAAATATCAAGTCATATGGAATACGCTATAATCCGAAAACCGCTCCTTTTTCATGGAAACAGTCAGGCCATCGGTTTGCATCAGACGGTTGAGCAATCCTTCGGCCTTTGGCAGTTCATAACCGAAAAAATATCGAAAGGCATAAAATTTGCCCTGATAGAATTCCACCTCCATTTCTGGTGGTTTCCCGTTCAGGGCTTTAACGATGACCGTGGCCTGCATGAGCCACTGCCAGGCAATGGCAATGATGCCGAACAATTCCAGGTAAAGGGTGGCATCGGCCAGAGCATGTTCAATTCCCTTCGCCTTTTGAATGCCGGCCAAATGAACGGTGACCTCTTTCAACTTTTCCAGTGAATTTGAGAGCTGTCCGCCGTAGGATTCCAGATCGGGTGTTTCCTTCGCTTTAACAATGGCGGTTTCCAATTCCTCACAAAACAGATGAAAGGCCTTGCCATTTTTCATGGGGATCTTGCGGCCCAAAAGGTCGAGCCCGTGAATTCCGGTGGTCCCTTCGTGAATGGGATGAATCCGAGCATCCCGATAGTATTGTTCCAGGGGGTAGTCATCACAGTAGCCTGAACCGCCGAAGCACTGAAGACCATGGCTAATGGAAACGATGCCGGTTTCCGAAGGATAGCTTTTGGCCACCGGTGTCAGAAGATCGAGCAGAAGCGCATACTTGTTTTGATCTTCGTCACTTCCCACTATTTTGAGATCCACGTATAGGCTGCACTGCAGCAGCAGGGAGAGAGACCCCTCGGCAACCGCGCGTTGAAACAGCAGCATGCGCTTCACATCGGCGTGTTCGATGATGGGAACAGGAGGATTGGCCGGGTTTTTATCTTCGATTTTCCGCCCCTGCTTTCGCGTAACGGCATAGTCGATAGATGCATAGTAGGCGGCCGTTGCCATGGCGCAGGCGCCCATACCCACCCCGATGCGTGCCTCATTCATCATCTGAAACATGTACCCAAGACCTTTATGGGCCTCCCCCACCAGATATCCCCGGCAATCGTTGTGATCTCCCATATTGAGCTGTGTGGTGGGGCATCCCCGGTAGCCCAGTTTGTGAAAAATTCCGGAGACGGTAACATCGTTGGAGACCAGATCCCCATGTTCACTGATCCGCTTTTTCGGCACTGCAAACAGGGAAATCCCTTTGACCCCCTGGGGTGCACCCTTGATCCTGGCGAGCATCAGATGAACGACATTTTCAACGCCATCATGATCCCCCGCCGAAATAAAGACCTTCTGACCGTAAATCCGGTAATGTCCATTTTCGCCGAGTTCGGCCGTGGTGGTAATATCGGAGAGGGAACTCCCCGCCTCCGATTCGGTGAGGGCCATAGTCCCCTGCCACCGGCCGCTTCGAATATTGGGGACAAACGCGTCGTAAAGCTCCCTGCTGCCGAAATTTTCAATGAGCCGGGCCGCGCCGTCACAAAGTCCCGAATAGGCAGCCCCCGAATAATTGGCGGCACAGAAAATGAACCGGCAACTGTCCGCAATCATCTGGGGAAGCTGCTGTCCGTCCAGCTCTTCGGGAACGGTCATGGCGATCCACCCGCCCTCACCCATTTCTCTCAGGCCTTTTCGGACCGAAGGATGAACCTTCACTCCGTCGTCCGCCAGCTTCGGCGGATTCCGATCCATCTCCTGAAAGTAGGGCCACAAGAGTCCACGGGCCAGCTCCTCCGCCGCCTCAAGCACCATATCCAGCATCTTGCGGTCATACTCTTCGTAGTAGGAATGGCGCGTCAGGGATGCCGCATCAAAGACCTCGTAAAGGAGGAACTTCAGGTTCCTCATGCTCATGAATTTTTCCGCCAACTTAAATTCCTCCTGTTTCACTCAAAGGATGGGGTAGCATACAAAAGAGTTGAGCAGATCTGCATTTCAAACTCAACTTCTACAAAAACCCGCACCGCTGCAAAGCCGCTGATCCCTCCATCACCGATTTCACCTCTCTTCGAAAGGCACTATAGCGTTTGTATTTTTCGTGATAGTAGTAATGTACCAATGCCTGCGCCCGTTTCTCATTGCCTATGGCGATGTATGATTCGGCCAAACAACCCAGGACCTGGGCGGCTCGTTCATACGCTCCTCTGTGTTGTTTGGAGACGATGCCGTCAATTCGCCTCTTTCCGATCTTTTCGGCCCATTGCAGGAATTTTTCCGCGTGCCGCTGAACGTCTTGATACTTTTGAAGCCCTTTGGTGATTTCCTCAAAAAATGTGGGGCCGTCTCCAGTCTCAATTGAAAACCTTCCGGAATAGGAACTCAGGGTATTGGCGTAGTTCGCAAGGAGCTTGTCGATGGTGGGTGTCTTTTTGGACCACCCGGACACAGAACGAAGAACGGCCCCGAAAACAATACCTGCCCTGCCGTAAGACCAGCCCAGTGCCTTCTCACTTTTCGCCACGGAAAACGCCTCTTCCAAATTTCCCGCCATCAGCAGCACTTTGGTAAAAAGCACAAGATCCCCATCGCCCTTTCCGCCCGATTCAAAAAACCGGAGGACTCCCGCGATCTCTTCATCTCTTCGATTCTGCCGAGTGGCTTCCCCCACAAGCTCCAGAAGGTTACGGTCGCTTCTGCTGGAAAAGAAGCGCTCCCGCCTTCCAAAAAGAAGAGAACCCAGGTCGTTTTGGTCCTTCGCCGCATCGATCACGAATTTCGCCGCATCCTCTCTGAAGAATCCGTTTTCCAGAACTTCCAGGGCTTCTTTTCCGATCTCGATAAGTTCCGCCTGTCTATTTTCCTCTTTGAGGAGTTCCAGCCAGAACAGATACCCTCTCGGCTGACTGTTCCCCCATTTTCTGGCCAGATTGGATACACCGTCGATACCGTCCATCAGGTGAACAGTCTCAAGGAGCAGGAAGCCAGGCCTCGAAGCCTTCTCATGCGGGCTTAACATCGCTTTCCATTCGGGCAGAAATGCTTCGAGACCGTCCATGGGGCCTTCCCTGGCATCCACGACATCCTTTAAGAGTGGCAATTGCTTGTCATAGAGTTCATCTGAAGCATATGGACTGGTCGAAAATACGGACATGGCTTCAACAAATAGCGGCAGCAGTTGATTTGATTGGGATGTTTCAAAAACACACCGAGCATAATTTGCATGCGCCTCTCGAATATCCAAACCCTCCGGTGATGGAAAATAGGTAACGCCCTCAATATAGTCCACCAAATCAAAGAGCGCATCGTACGCCTGGCGGGCGTCTTCAAGCCGTCCCTCCATGAAAAGGCTTTGAGCCTCCATAAAGAGATCGGCAATTTCCTCCGTCTGATCTTCAGTCACGTAGTCGGGATCTTCATCATCATAACCATCCTCATAAACATCCGGATCATCCCAATAAGTGCCGTCTTCAATGGACTCAGCCCGTTCATCGATGCTTTCCCGCAGGGCTTGAATGTCATCGAGCAGTTCATCGATCAGGGGCGCTTTGGAGATTTCTGATGGTTCGCGATCGGGAAGGACGGATCCGAGCTTTTCAAGTAAAACCATTCTCTCCGACGTTGACACATCCTTTGCAAGACCGACCACAACATCCGTCAGTTCTTCTTTTGAGAGCGGCAGACAAAATTCCTTGATCCGCTCGAGGTAGGGTTTCAACGCTATTCTGTTTTGGTTCATGACGATCCTTTCCTATCATTACGCATTGTCACGATCTTCGCCCCTTCCCATTCAGCACCAGAGAGTATCGGCCTACTCAAAATGCTCCCGCTTCAAGGAAACTGTGATAACCGTTTCGGTTGAAAACGATGTGATCCAAAAGTTCAATGCCCATAATTCTTCCCGCTTGCTGAAGCTGACGCGTGATATCGCGGTCCGCCTGGGACGGCTCCAGTCCGCCCGTGGGATGGTTATGAGCCACGATGATGCCGGAAGCCCTGTCCGCCAGAGCATCAGCGAACACTTCCCTGGGATGGACCGGACTGCGATCCACCAGACCGATGGAAACCACCCGTACATTTTGAACTTCATTGGCACCGTTAATGGTAATGGAAAGAAAATGCTCCTGCTTTCGGTCGGCGAAATGCCGTATCAGGGGCAACACATCCGAAGGGGTTGCGATCTTGAGGCCTTCCGGCTTGATGCGCCGCCGCGCGTATTCCATAGCCGCCAGTATCAAGCTCGCCTTGGCCTGGCCGACGCCCGCAAGGCCCGTCAGATCTTCAACACGAACTTCAAAGCCCTTTTCATCCATGATCCGAGCCACCTTGGCGGCAAGGGTCATAACATCCATCTTCGGTGTTCCCTTACCAAGGAGAACGGCCATAAGCTCTTCATCCCCAAGGGAGCCTGCTCCTTTTGCCAGCAGTTTTTCCCGCGGCCGGTCCTGCTTTGGAATCTGATCAATTGGCCTGGCCATGGATACTCCCGGGAATAGACAAGTGGTGCCGGATGACCGTAACGGCCATGATGTCAAAGATGCCGCCCGTGTTAATGTACTTGGTGTCCGCCAATTCCTCGTATCGGTTCCGTTCCGAATAGGCATTTTGGATAAGACCGTTGACCTGTTTCCGATAGGGTTCCTCCAGGTAGGCCCGGTCATCCCGATGGGCGTGAACCGTCGTTCGAATTTTTCTGTCTTCCGCCTTCTCTTCCGTCACCTCTTTGATGTAAAGCGCCTCCTCGTCGGTAATATGAAAAGTTGTGCGAATCGTTGCAATCATATCCTGAACCGATACCTTTTTGGGTGGCGGTCCGCCGCTTTTGCCCCCTTTTCCGGGTTTCAGTTTCACCGTGCCGCCGCTTTGCACCTCCCCCTGAAAGGCGACAGCCGCCTTGACCACTTCCGTCCGGCGAATCTGTTTCATCAGATCCGATACACCTCCCTGCTTCATCAACTGAGGCCCCACATATTCCGCAAACGCGGCAAATTCCCCGAATTCATCGGAATAGGAGAAAAAGCAGGTGAGGAAATGATAGCTTTTGACAAACCGGGCCAGCAGATAAACAAAAGCCTTTCGCTGCTCGTGGTCCGGAAGTCTGGCCTGGAAAAGTACACGCAAGCCACTGACTTTGTATTGCACCTGAGCATCGGTTCCCTTGGCCAGCAGGACAACCATTTCATGAGCATCTGTTTGCGAGAACACACCCCAATCGATGATTTTCCGGTACAGCTCGATACATGCTTTTTCATCGGGGTCACCCGGTTCGAACGGGGTTCCTTTCCGGTATTTGACAAAGGCCTTTAAAATGCTCCTGGCGTTGTTGGTGAAATCCACCACAATCACCTTTGATTTTCCCTCATAACAACGATTCAAGCGAGAGACGGTCTGGATGGCATTGCGGTCCACCACGGGCTTGTCCAAAAACATCCCAGCCAGGAACGGCTGATCAAACCCGGCCTGAAATTTGTTGGCCACTACCATCAGACGGTAATCTTCTCCCTCGAACCGGTCCTCGATGAGTTCCCCCGCTTTCAGTTCGTTTACTGCGTGTTCGCTGATCGCGGCGTTGGTTTCGGGGTGCACAAAGTCGGAAAAAGCGTAGAGCACCTTGTATTCGGCTTTTCTTTCCTTCAGCTTTTCCCGGATAATCTCAAAATATCGGAGTCCGGCCACTCTGGAACTGGCGACGATCATGGCCTTGGCCCGACCATCAATGAGCGGCATAACGCTTTCTTCAAAAATACGCAGCATCACTTCGGCTTTATACTGGATCAGGCCGTCATCCTTAAACGCCACGTTCTTGAGTGCCTTGGCCACCACGCCGATGGGATACACCCTTTCTTCATCGGGTTTGGGAACAACCGGACAATGCAGATGGTACAAGGTTTTATAGGAAATAATGCTGGTTGCCACATCCACAATATACCCTTCGGCAATGGCCTCGGCTTCGCTGTAGATATCAAAAGGCTCACCAAAGAGGGTCACCGTAGCTGGAGCCGGGGTGGCGGTGAAAGCAACAAAGAGCTGATTGTTATCGTTGGCCGAAATGATGCGGGCAATCTTTTCCTCTTCATCCTCTTCCGGCAAATCACTGTCGGAGGTCTCGGCATCACGGAAAGGGGCACGGATCGCCACACCCATCTTTCCTTCCTGGGACCGATGGGCTTCATCAATGAGAAAGGCAACGCGCAGCTTTTTTTAATCTTCATCTTTTCGAATTTCCTCCAGGACCCACTGAAATTTCTGTTGGGTGGTCACAATGATAGGCCTGCGTTTCTTCAAAAACCGAGGAAGATCCGCCGATTTTCGCGCCAGCCCCACTACGTCTTTCAAGTGGGTGAAATTTTCAAGATCGTCTTTGATGTTTTTATCCAGGGGCTTGCGATCGGTGAGGATAAAGATCAGGTCCACCAGTTTTTCGCTGGAATCCGGTTTGAACAGACTGTGCAACCGGTCCGCCAGCCAGCAGATGGAAAGGGTTTTGCCGCTGCCGGCCGAATGCTGAATAAGGTATTTTCGGCCCACGAGGCCCGTGGCCGTGAAATTTTCCAATACGTCCCGGGATACGTCTTGCACCATCCGGCTCTGGTGAAACCTCGGAAAAATGGTAAAGGGTTCCCGGGCCGCCCGGTCTTCCTCCGCGTCCCTTTGAGGGACCCGCACCAGAAAAAAGGAAAGAGCCTCCAATAGATGGTCTTTGGAAAGCACCTGGCGGTAGAGGAATTCCACCGGGTATTCATTTTCAGACTGGGATTGGTTGGTCAACCCGGCATTATGCCATCGGAAGTTCTCTTCGCGCGATGGATCCGTTGCGGCCATCACGTCGCTGGTATCGGCCGCCAGATACAGAAAGGGGTGCTGAAAGATCTTGTGGGAGTGATCGCGCGTCGCAAACTGAGTCACCGCATCATGCACATTCTGGTTCTTTTCATGCTTGACTTCCATGGCCACAATGGGAAGGCCGTTAAGGAAAAGTACAAAATCAATTTCCTGATGGGTATGGCCGATCATGAAATGCGGTCGAAAGGTGATCCGGTTTTCTTCAAACCGGGCGTTGGCCACGCTTTCATTGGACCGGGGTCTGGGATAAAAGAGTCTGAACTCCAGCCCCCGCACCTTGAGCCCGTGCCGCATTAGCATCCACAGGGGCGTATGCCCCAACTCGGCCTTAAGCGTTTTAAAAATTTCATCCCGGGCATCGGTACCGTAATCCGCGGCAAGCTTGTCCAGGGTCTCCTTTTGGGTCGCCTTTAGAAAGGCCCACAGGTGGTCTTCCGCAATCGCATGTTCGGTATCCGTAATCTCGGTCTGATCGAGCGAAATATAGCCGTGTCTCAGGTGAAGGTAATCCGCAATGTGGTCTTGAAAGGTGAGTTCAGGAGCCTTTTTTTTCACCATGGCATCACTCCCTCCCCGGACGTCCACCCAATTCGTTTTTCTCCCAGAGCTGCCCCAAACTGTAGTCTTCGAGCCATGCGGCCAGCTTTTGGGAATCGAGTCTTGTGAACTGGGTGCTACCATCCACACGATCGGCCACCAGCACATCCTCAGGATTGAAATGATCCAGCAAGAGCGATGATTGGGTGGATAAAATCACCTGGGTCCGATGGGAAGCCTGCTTGACCAGCGAAGCCAGCAGTGTAATGGCGTGGGGATGAAGGCCCAATTCCGGTTCGTCCACCAGGATAACAGATGGGCGATAGGCCTCAGGCTGGAGAAACAGTGTCGCCAGCGCAATAAAACGAAGGGTGCCGTCCGACAGGCTGGACACGCTGAAATATTGATCTGAATTCTTGTGCCTCCATGCCAGGCGTATGGTCTCTTCGTTTAGAGGATCGGGGGTGAGCTGAAAGTCATCGAAAAAAGGAGCAACTCTCTGGATGGTGCGACGGATCAGGCTGTATTCAGATGAATATTTTTTCAGCATCAGATACAGAAACGCCGCCAGATTGGATCCATCGGGCCGCAGAAACGCGTTATCATTCAGTTTGGCGGTTTTTCGCAAAGGGGACGTGGATGAGGTATCATGGACGTGGTAAACGCGCCACCGACCCAGCCGCTCCCGAACCCAATGGGCGGTTCCTTTGGCATGAGGATCGCTGATAACGGCTTCACTGCCGTTTTCCCGCGAATCCAAATTCCGGTTAAAAGGCTGTGTATGGCCCTTATTCCAAAAATAGACCCACTCGTCCGCGGGATAAAGTCCGTCATCCGTTGTAGGTTTCAATGTTAACTCGTACTGATTCACCTCCTGACAGAAGGAAATCAGGAAGGTCATCTCTTCCGTCGTTTTGGAACCAAAGTGAAGCAGCTGTTCAGCCCCGCCCGACTTGCGCACATAGTCGTTCAAACGGCCTTCCCGGATGGCGTTTAGAAAGGAAAACACGCCCACAAAATTCGATTTTCCGGAACCATTGGGACCGATAATCACGTTAATGGGTCCCAAACCCAGCTTTTCCATGGAAGCAATGCTCTTGAATCCCTTGACCGTGATATAATCCAGTTCCGGTGCATTTGGCATATTCATGGATGTTTTCTTCTCCATTCTTCGGGCGTTTCCTCTTGGACCCTTGCCACATCGGCATCCGTGATTCGCCGCTTTCCGGTTACACATTCGTGGATCAGGGATTTGCGGTAAACGAGAAGGGTTTGGATTTGGGTTTTGAGGTTGCCGGAAATTTCTGCAAACACAGCTTCTTTATCTTCAATAAACAGGCTTATCGCCTCCTGTTCTTTTTTTGGTGGGAGGACCACATATGTGTTTTTTATTTTTGTTCCCGTGATAACCGGCTGCGCAGTTTTGTTTGCCTGAGTGTTGAAGTTGAGCACCTTGAATAGATGGGAAAGGAATCGACCATGATTTCTGGATTTGACTATAAGAGCATTGTCACTTATCCATACTCTCCCTTTCACATACTGTGCATTGCCGCAGTAAGCGCCGACCCTGCCTATAATGACGGTCTCCCCATCTACGTTGAACTTGTCGGTTCGACCCATTATACCATTGCCACCAAAGACAGCATACTCCCCGTCGTCTTGTAGCTTATCTGAAACAAAATCTCCATTTTGAACTGATATTTCATAGCGGAGCTTTGATCTTTTCCAGTGCTGCGGGGTTGAACCATAATTGGGGATTTTGTGATCGGTTCTTTTTACATTTTGGTTGAGGCCCTCCGTGACAGCCCGCAAAACAAAGGCCGTTTTAAGCGCTTTCAATATTTCTATCTGGAGGCGTTTGGCAGCCACTGCCCCATCAATAGCTCGGCAGCTTGCATCAAGATAGGCTGCTATCGATTTCTGTTCCGTCATTCCCGGAAGAAATAGCCGTGTATCTTTGAGAAACCGTGAAGAGACGCGCTTCTGTCCGGCGGCGCCTGTCATGTTCTCCGCAGCATAGGCACGGAAGACAGGGTTGAAAGTGGCATAATAGAGGAATCTTCCGTTCACTTCGCTCCTGGGCCGGAGGACATGAAACTCCGTGCTGCCAAACGCGCATTTTGTTGGCAATTGATCGACAAAGGCCCCTTTTCCATTCTCCATGCATGGGGTGATTTTGGCAAAAAGCACGTCACCCTCTTCAAACGTTGCCAATCCTGCTTGCACATCCTCGAACGACTGTTGATTCGATATATCAATCAAGCCGTTGTCCGACAATTTTTCCATGGGAACGATTGTGCACAGGTCACTTCTTTCTGGATGTCGATTTGAAGATCCAGGCGAAAGATCAGCTACATTTCTGATACGAGTACTACCCCAATCTAGAGGCATTTTGTCGAGCCAAGGCGCTTGAGATTCGACAATGGTCATTGCGCCAACCTCTTAAGCAACGTCTCCGCCTCCTTCTCCAATCGCCAGAACTCCGCCAGCAGTTCCTCGGCGGGCGAAGGCGGCTCATAACGGTAGAAATATTTGTTGGGAAGGATTTCATAGCCCAACTGCGGACTGTCGGCCCAGCGGATGATCGGTTTTGCTATCTCACGATGCAGGAAGGCTTCAATATCTTCTCCATAGGGGATATATTCATCATCCTTTACATAGTGCCGGTGGGTCCACTCCACTTCCGTTTTAAGGTCCGCTATGAAACGCTTAACGGCCCTGTTCCTGGCCTTGGTATCCGAAATTTCATTTGTGAGGACTTCGATTTCGTCCTTGAAGGCCTTTCGGAGTTCCTTTTCATAACGTCTCGCGAAACTGTCCTGTGGTCCGATAGTAAAATGGATCACAGCCTTTCGGCCATTCTTTGATTCCTGAAGCCGAAGACGGAAGGTTAGATCGCTCTCATAAAAATCCTGCTCCTTTTTGATGTTCGCCGCAGAAAAAGCCTTTGTGTAGGGCTCTGTAAGGATGGCGGGCTCATCATTTCCATCGGTCTGCCAGAAGATCACGCTGACTTTGTGGAAAGCAAAATCAGTGGTTTTGAAGATCTTGACGTCATCGTCCTCAAATCCCTCGGTCCAGCCGTTTCGGTATCGCTCGCTGATCCAGGACCGGTGTTCATCGGTAATGCGGTGTCTTTTGTTGCCGAAAGATTTGGGCTCTTTTTCAAACTGTTTCCGAGCGTCAATGAGCATCACTCGGCCCTGGTGATCTTTCGGTTTTTCATTTCGCAAAACCCAGATATAGGTGTAAATACCCGTATTATAAAAAAGCTGGTCCGGCAGCATGACGATGGCATCCAGCCGGTCGTTTTCCAGGATCCAGCGCCTTATTTCGCTCTCGCCCGAACCGCAATCGCCATTTGACAGCGGTGAACCGTTAAAAATGATAGCAATGCGGCTGCCCCCTTTTCAGACGGCTGCATCCTGGCAGCATGGTCTGCAAAAAGAGCAGCGCCCCATCATTGGTGCGGGGCATACCGGCCTGATAGCGCGTCTTCTTTAACTTTTTCGCCTCCTTTTCATACCCATCCTTGCCTCCCCAGGTGACCCCGAAAGGCGGATTGCTGAGCATGAAATCAAAACGGAATTTGTTTTCGGGAAGCTGGTCCCCCGGTTCCCGGCTGTGGGGGTCGTGGGGAATAAGGGAGTTACCTAGAAAAACCTTGGCCTGGCGGTCGCTCTTGATAAGCAGATCGGCCTGGCAGATAGCATAGTTGGTGGGGGACATTTCCTGGCCGTGTACGGTGACAAACTGCTCCACATCGGTCTTCTCTTTTTTCGTCGCAGCACGATCCAGCAGATGTTCCTTGGCCACGGACAACATGCCGCCCGTGCCGCATGCGGGGTCGTAAATGGAAAGGTGCTTCTTCGGAATGGGGAAGTTCAATAGCTCCACCATGAGTCGGATCACCTCCCGGGGGGTAAAATGTTCCCCGGCTTCTTCCCCGCTCTGCTCCGAGAAACGCCGCAACAGCTCTTCATAGATATAGTCCATCTCCAGGTTGGAGAGCCGGTCGGGACCCAGGTCCAGTTCTTTGTACTGGCTGAGGATGGGTGCCAGGCGGTTGTTTTTCACCAGTTGCCTGATGGTGGCCCGGTAGTTGAAGTTTTCGATAATGTCGTCCACATTATTGGAAAAACCGTTAAGATAAGCACGGAAATTCTCTTCCAGCAGGGTGT
>JGI10211J34971_10004136_pt1 | contig 11536 bp, 25 predicted proteins | sample Etolagsediment_FD_34971 | JGI IMG/M metagenome (IMG submission 34971)
GATGCGGCGTGGGCTGCGCGGGATGCGGCGCGGGATGCGCGGTATGCGGCGCGGGATGCGCGGTATGCGGCGCGGGATGCGCGGTATGCGGCGCGGGCTGCGGCGTGGGATGCGACGCGGGATGCGGCAGAAACCGCGCAACGCGACCGCTTTGCCAAGCTGGTTGATGAAGCCTTCGGAGATGTGACATGACCCTTGCCCTGACCGAACTGAAACGCCTCGTCGCCATGCTGGAGACGGTGCGGCCCGCTGGCACCGGCTATTTGTCCGTGCGGACGGAAGCGGGCGTCTACACCATCGGCCACCCTGACGCGCCGATCCCGCGCGCCCCTTGGACGTGGGCGCATAAGGACGCAGAGCCGGATGACACCCCCGCCCGCCACGGCACAGCCCGCACGTTCTACGATGTGCTGGACGAGATCATGGGGGACATCGACTGGAACACATGCCAGCAGTGCCACCGCACGCATGACGTGACTGAGCAGGGGCGATACTGCGCCCGATGCCTTGCCGACATGGGCGAGGCGCAAGCCGATGCCGAGGCGGATGCAGCCGACAACCGGCTTGCCACCATTCGGGAGGCGGGGCTGTGATGAACAAGCCGATGACCGAAAAACAGAGCGCAGCCCTCGCGTTCATTGCGGATCAAGTTGGCGGGAAAACAAGCGCATATGATCTCAAGATAAAGGGCATGGGAAACCTTGGGGTGATCCGACAACTCGCAGGGCGCGGCATGTTGCGGGCCGTTGGTATCGGACATTCCGCGTTCCCGCGAAACGCAGCGTGGGTCATTACCGACAAGGGGCGCGCACATGTTGCCATCATGCGGGAGGCGGCCCAATGATCCGCGCCTTCCTCGCCGACATTCTCGGCCTGCTGTCGATCTGCGTGACGCTCTATGCGCTGCTGTTGATCGGGCACGTCCTTACCCCGGAGTATCTGCCATGACGAACGCCGAACGCCGCGCCATTCTGGACGCCGCTGCGCACGCCTTCCCGAATGCTGCGCCTTTGTTTGGGGCCATCGGCAGGCTGGAGCTTCTGCGCAGTCATCCTGACGAAATCCTCGGCTATGCCGACGACTTGCGCCACGCAGCGCATGACGTGGCCTGCGTCTATGAGGACGAAACGGCCCGGCCATGTCAGGCGAGCATTGAACACTATCGCGCGGAGGCGGCGGAATGACTTGGGAAATCAGAAGTCGATATAGCGACGCGGTTTTAAAGAAGGGGAGCGGTCTTTTACGCGAGGCATACCTGCGCGAGGCATACCTGGGCGGGGCATACCTGCACGGGGCAGACCTGCGCGGGGCAGACCTGCGCGGGGCATACCTGGGCGGGGCATACCTGGGCGGGGCATACCTGCACGGGGCATACCTGGGCGGGGCATACCTGCACGGGGCAGACCTGCGCGGGGCAGACCTGCGCGGGGCATACCTGCACGGGGCATACCTGCACGGGGCAGACCTGCGCGGGGCATACCTGCGCGGGGCATACCTGCGCGGGGCAAACCTGCGCGGCACTTGCGTAATTGATCTCGGCCAAAGGTCGGACGGCTATCATTTTTTTGCGCAACTCCACGCGGACAAAAAAAAGACGTTTATCCTTGCTGGGTGCCGATACCTGCCACTTTCGGAAGCCCGCGAACACTGGTTGAAAACGCGCGGCGGGACGCCGCTTGGCGACGAAAGCCTTGCGCTTCTAGAGCACGCGGAACGGCTTATCGCCATTCGGGAGGCAGCGGAATGACCCTGCCCCTGCACGCCCGCCCCGGCCACGTTACCTCCGACCCCGCGCTACCCCTCCCTGGGCGCGGGGCAACTTCCCCCGCCTGTGCCTCCCAGGTGCAGGCGGGGGCTTTTCTGAATGTTGCCGCTTCGACGGCACCCCTGTTTACCCAAGGAGAGACGGATGACCGACCAGAATGGAGCCCCAGATGCCGCCGTGGCCACTTTTGGCGACGCCATGCATGATGTTTTGATGGCGCTTCCTGAAAGCGAGCGGTTTAAGAAGGCCAAGCACCATCTGTTGGATGACCTCTGGGATGAACTGCAATACAGCCTCATCGACCGCATGTCTGAGGCCATTGAGGGCTTCGTGCGGGACATGGCGACGCGCACGGTGGACGCCATCATCAAGGGCAACGAGTCCGAGGTCAGGCGCTACCTGAAACTGGATGGCTGGACCGGACGCCACGAGGACACCCCGGCGTGGGGAGGCAGGCAAGACATTGCTTCTGCTCATCCCATTATTCACGGGCGGCTGCATGAAAACCAGGCGATCCGGCTTCGGCGGGAAATAGCCCAAGCCCATGCCGATCTGATCCGCAACGAACGCATCGCCGATCTTGAAGACATCGTGGCGTCTCTTGAGGTGCAAGTCGCCAAGGCGGATGCCGAAATGGCCCGCATGGCAAACAGGAGGGACGAGGTATGACCGCCCACGTCACCCAGGCGAAGATGCGCGTCCTTGACCTGTTCAGCGGGATCGGCGGCTTCAGCCTCGGGCTTGAGCGCACCGGCGGGTTTGAGACCGTGGCCTTCTGCGAAATCGAACCCTTCCCGCGCCGCGTCTTGGCAAAACACTGGCCCGGAGTGCCCATTTATGAAGATGTCCGAACACTCACAGCCGACACTCTGGCCCGAGACGGAATTGCCGTCGATGTCATCACCGGCGGGTTCCCGTGCCAAGATCTCAGTGTTGCCGGAAAGCAAGCTGGACTTGGCAAAGACACCCGATCCGGCCTCTGGTCCGAAATCGTCCGACTTATTGGCGAGTTATCACCCCGCTACGTCATCGTGGAGAACGTCGCAAACTTGCTTAGTGGCCCTAGCCAAAAGCGAGGGGGATGGTTTGGCCGAGTTCTCGGAGACTTGGCCGAGGTCCGGTATGACGCGGAATGGCATGGCATATCAGCTGCCAATATTGGGGCGCGCCATATCAGAGATAGAGTATGGATATTGGCCTACCCCATGTGCGGCGGACAATTCAAGTCGCGCGGTTCCCAAGCGGCCGCATGTCACATCGAACGGGACTTTGAGGCATCTCAACGCAGTCGGGGTGCAGTCACAGGTCCGGTTGTCTCAGGCAGTCAAGTTTTTCCCAACGCCAAATGCGTCGGACAACCGAAATCGGGGCGGCCCGAAGAACAAATGCGTCCAGCGACGGAATGCGATTGGAAAACAGGTCAGTTTGTCGATGACAGTGGATGGGGAGTTGAACCCGACGTGGGTCGAGTGGCTCATGGGGTTCCCGATGGGATGGACCGACTTGCAGCCCTAGGCAACGCCGTCGTCCCGCAAATCCCCGAAATGATAGGGCGCGCAATCTTGCAAGTGGAGAAACAGCCATGACGGCCCACGTCACCCAGGCCGCCACCCAAAGCAAAGCCGCCCGCCAGCACGGCGAACTGCGCGCCATGGCAGAGACCATCGCCCGGCTGCGGCGGGAGAAAATGGAACTGGTGCGCGACCTGCGTGCCGCCGAAGGCAAGCTGCGCCGTGCGTTGCTTGAAGCTGGAAAAGGAAGCCCTGACATGACCGACAAGACGAAGTGGCCCGAATGGCTGAAAGCCGCGCGAACTGAAGGTGCACAGGTTGAGATTACGCCGACCGGGCGCGTCATTTGGCTCGGCGGGGTCTGGCACGGCGGGGACTGGCTCGGCGGGGTCTGGCACGACGGGAACTGGCTCCACGGGGACTGGCACGACGGGGTCTGGCTCGGCGGGCGCTGGCACGACGGAGACTGGCACGGTGGGGTCTGGCACGGCGGGGACTGGTACGACGGAGACTGGTACGGCGGGGTCTGGCTCGGCGGGGACTGGCGCGGCGGAGACTGGTACGGCGGGAACTGGCACGGCGGGGACGATAACCCTACGCGCGCGCCGTTCCGCGTTCGAGGATCAGGCAACATAATCCGAGTCGGTTGCTGGTTCGGCACCATTGAACGGGCCAAGGCGCTTTGTGATGGTGGCGTTTTGCCAAACGGCGCCCCGCGCCGAGACAGCCCGGAAGGCGACCTTTTGCGCCGTGCCGTTCTGGCGCAGATCGCTTGGCAAGAAGCTGAAAGGAAAACCTGACATGACTGACCGCCCCATGATCTTCTCGCCCGAGATGGTGCGCGCCTTGGGCGACGGGCGCAAGACGCAGACGCGGAGGATGTTGAAGCCGCAGCCGCCCGTTGGGCACCAGCTTGTCGGCATCTATGCCCCTGCCCCTGGCTTGACTGCTGTGTTCAACCCAGTGGGCAGAGACAACCGCTTCGACGCCGATCAAGATGTTACCGTGCGCTTGCCGTCCATCAGCAAGCGCATATGGGTGAAGGAGGCGGTCGCCGTCTGGCAAGGCAAGCACGCCGATATTGTATACCGCGCCGACGCCACCGACGAAAACTGGGACGACCTGATGCACGACGCGAATGATGGCGCCCCGTGGGCGGTCTACTCCCGCATGTACATGCCCAAGCGGTTTAGCCGCTTCACCCTCGTCGTGACAGACGTTCGCGTGCAGCGGGTGCAGGACATCACCGAGGCGGATGCACGGGCGGAGGGCGCTTGGCCTGTTCTGCTAGACCCTAACGAGATGGGGCTGGCAGGCGATGGCAGTTACCGCGACGGCTTCCGCGACCTCTGGAACCGCATCCACGGCACCGGCGCATGGGACCGGAACGACTGGGTCGCCGCCCTGACCTTCGACGTTCACCGGCGCAACATACTGGAGATGGACGGATGATCGACCTTGACGCGATCCACGACCCGCACGCGCCGATGCCGGATGAATACAGGAAAGTCTTGGCTGACATCATCTTGGCTGCGGTTCTGCTCCCCTGGGATCATCGGTATGAGATCGTCGCACGGGCACAATTGGACAAGGCCAGAATGCTTTTGGAAGATGGCGACGTCGAGGCCGCCGCTGATCGGGCGGGGGCAAGGGAATGACCCTCCGCAGCACCCTGTCCCTGCTGATCGCCGCGCTTCTGGTGGCGTGGGCAGCGCACATGACCAGCCTCTGCGCGACTGTCGAGAGATACAAGGAGACGACCAATGAGTGATACCCACCCATGCGACTACGCTTTCCCTGTCGCGCCGGGAGACGTGCCATATTGGCAACCCGGCATGACGCTGCGCGACTACATGGCAGCAGCAGCGCTGCCGCAGGCCGTCAATGATTACGGGGAGCCGATGGCCAATTCGACTGCGGGACAGCGCCGTGACCGGGGAAATTCAGTCCTGCCATACGCCATTAAAGGCACCGGAAGCCGCGAGGACATCATAGCACGGCAGGCATACCGTTATGCTGATGCGATGCTTCGCGCCCGCGCCGCACTCAAGGAGACGATGGAATGACTGATCTTCACGTCATCTATTTGGCCGTATCCATGCTGTTCTGCGTAGCATACATTCTCTTACCATCATATGATGGACGCAACGAAGCAGACCCAAGTCTTGTTCATGCTGTAGGCTTTGGACTGCTTTGGCCGATTTTTATCTTACTCCTTGTTGTGATTTTGGTAATTTTTATCATGGGAAAGCTTGGGAAGGACGACCAATGACTGACGCACCGGAACGGATATGGGCTAACCCGGATCAGCGGCGCCGGAAAGAAACCGAATACGTCCGCGCCGACCTTGTGCCCCGCTGGTCTACCGACATGGACGCTGCGCCGAAGGACGGGACGCGCATCCTGACGTTTCACCCAGCACAACCAGGCGCTATCATCGAGCGCGCTCGCCGGGATAACTACGTCATCAACGCCATGAAGGCGGGCCAGTGGTGGTATTCCCTGCCGGAGCAACCGCCCGTTGCGGGGATGCCCCTTCCACCGCCCCCGATCAAGGGAGAGACGTGATGCCCTACAAACTGACTGCCGACATTGGCGATATGTCTAGAGACGAGGCCGCCGCACTGGTGCGCGCGATTATCAAAGCGCACGGGATAACTTTTGTGGAGGGTGTTATGGACGAAGGCATCCCCGTTGCTTCCCGCCCTTCTCGAATCTTTACAAGCATACGTGAGGGAGGCCATTTTGTGGGCGGCGGCGGAGGAGGCGCTGGAGGCGTTCGGCTTTCCTTGCCTGACAAGGATGAATGACATGACCTACTACTACTGCACAGCCATACTCCCTGACCGAATGCAGCGATTTATCGGGGGGGCCTCAACATTGCAAGAAGCCGAGATGATGCTGCAGCGCGCTGGCGCGACGGGAGAGTTTCGCCAGACCGGAAAAAAGGAGTGGGCGTTTCTGCCGTCTGGCGAAACGCTGTATCTGGCCAGCGCGGAATAATTGCCACCACCCCACCAAAAGGCCCCGCCAGTTTCCCGGCGGGGCTAGTCGGGAGGAGCAGGAATGCCCGTTGACGCTCGGGCAGGCGAACCCCGGATGGGGATTACTGACAGGCCGCGTCGATCTGCCGGATCAATAGCGCGCCCGTGACCACCGACTTGTCCCCGCCATCCTCCGCCAGCGCCGCCGCATGGTCCGTCCGACTGGCGGCGGTCGCATCACAGATCGCCGTCTCGCTCACCACGCTGGCGCAGCCACTCACGAGCATCGTCAGGCAACACAGGGTCATCAGCCACTTCATCAATCCGCCTCCGTGTTTTGCGGTATGCCTCATCCGCTTCCTGAGCCGCGCGCTGACGGGCGTCCTTGCGTCCAGCGGCATAGACCCCAAGCAGGGCCAGGACCAGCGCCCCTGCCGCAGCCAGCCAGCCTTTGAGCCGGGCGATCACCGATCCCCCTCCGCCCACTTACGCAGGCGTTCCCGCGCAATCCAGATCAGCAGCAGCCCGGCCAGCACAGCCGCTCCGATCACGACAAGCTGCGCCGTGCCATCGAGTTGGCTGACTGCCGTCGCCGCGCCCGTGGCCCCGGCCACCGCAGTGCCAGCCGTGGCCTGCAAGGTGGTCGACTTGACCGGCGACGAACGCGGCTCGGGCAAAGGCGCGGCGTTCAGTTCCGCCTCGTATTCCTTTGCCAGTTCGGCGATGGCACGAGCCTTGTCGGTCCCGTTCACCACGCGCCGCGCGCCGAGGTAGTCCTTCTTGCCCCCGCTCACGTAGTCGGGCAGCGCCTTGCCAGTGAACCAGCCCTCCATCATGCCTTGCACGAGGATTTCCGCGGCAACCTCGGGCTTCATAGCCAGCGACGGATCGCCGACCAGATCAAGTCCCAGCTTGCGCCCGGCCTTTTCGTAGTTGACCTTCCACGTCAGTTGGACATAGCCGCGCCCAAACCACGCCTTGCCGTCCGCGTCCTCGCGCCAGTAGGGCGCCGACACCCACGGAAGCTGACCTTTGCTCCAAGCCCGTTCGAGCCGCGCGATGGTGTCAGCCTGCGACTTGCCGAAGGCTTCGCGCACCGGCTTCATGGTGCGCCCGGTCTCCCAGTAAGCCGTCGCCAGCACATAGGCGGTTTGCTCTGTGGCCAAGCCATAGGCGAGACACTCGCGCTCGATCAGGGCGGTATCACCAAGGTCCATATCAGGCATCTGTCACTCCTTTCAGGTCATCACTGCGACAATCACAAGCAGCAGGATGGCCAGCGACGCGGCGGTTCTTAGCGCCCCATCCGGCTTGACCGCCCTGCGAACATGTTCTGTCGCGCGCTTCCGTGTCATTTGCGCTCGCCCCCCAGCCGTGCGGACAGCGCCCGAAGTGCCGCCACCAGCGCATTATGTCCCAGAAACCCAAGCACAAAGGCGGCGACGATGACCGCGCCCGCGTGATCGAGTTGCAGATAATCCACCACTACGGGGCTGGCGAATACGCCCAACCCGGCGTTCACACCGAATACGGTCAGCAGCATCGGGCGCGCTTCCTCGTTGCGCAGTTCCATCACCGCAAGGCTTGCCGCGATCAGAGCCGCCACAGTGGACTCAGGCGTTGCCCCATAGGTTCCAAGCCACGCGCCCGCGCCCGCAAGCATCGCGCCCGCCCCGCTCGCTGTCTCCATTGCCCGCATTATTCGTCCTTTCGTCCCGCTTAATGGGCAGCGCCGCCTAGAAAGGCTGACGCCCGTTCCGCCACGCACGCACGCCGCATCCGACCGCCAGATGAAACGCGGCCACCCCGGCAAAGGGCAGCGCGTGCCACACGTCCCCGAGGATCAGGCCCGTGCCGATCTTGTATTCATGGAAGGTGTAAAGGACCGACCCGGCGCCGTAGCCGGTGACGAATATCGTGTCCTCTACCGTATCCGCCCCGCGCCAGCCCTGCGCCGCAAGTTCGACCAGCCCGACATAGCAGACGACAATGATGCACCAGATCGCGATGCGGAACGGAAACTCCCCGAAGGCGACCAGCACCAGCGCGCACATGACCAGCGCCCAAACAACGCCAAGCCCGATGTGCGAGACTTGATTGGTCAGCCAGCCGTAGGGATCGTCGCGGAAGTTGCTGGCCTCGATCATGCCGCCACCCATTGCTGCCCGGCCTCATCCCATGTGTATTCGCCGCCGCCCTCGGGATAGGCCACGGGCGCCGCCCATGCGGTGCCGTTCCACGTCCACGATGGATAGGGTTTCGCGGGCCGGGGTGCGGTCAGGTTCCAGGTCGCCGTGTGTTCCTCGCCCGCGATGTTGAGCCATGCGTTGATGACAATGGCCTCGTCGCTGTTCCAGATCAGGCGCTCGGCCAGCAACACGTCCTGATCGGTCTTGCTGTATTTGACGCCAGCCGGGGGCCATGTGCGCGACAGAATTTCCGCGCCGTTGCTGGTCACCGTCACGCCAAAGGACAGCCCGCGAATATCGAGGCGTTGGCCGTGGCGGTTGATGCGCGCTTCCAGATCGCCGCCCCAAGACTGCGCGTCGGATGCGTCGAATGAAAGCTGGCGGGTGGCAACGTCGAATGAAATGTGCATGTCCTTACCCCGCCGCGTATTCTGCTGCCGTGATCTCGTAGCGCACGATCACGATGCCAGAGCCGCCCGCGCCGCCGAAACCAGAACCACTGTTGACGCCCGCGCCACCGCCGCCGCCACCCGTATGTGCTGCGCCAGCCGCGCCGGTTGTCGTGTTTGAGCCGTTGCCGCCGCCGCCCAGCCCGCCCGATCCGGCCGCATACGAAAATGCGGAAGTAGCCCCGCCGCCGCCGCCGCCTGCGTAATAGGTATTCGTGCCGTTGATGGCGTTCTGGACACCGACGCCGCCGTCGCCAGCCTCATTCGGGCCAGTCGTCGCGTCGCCGCCCACTGCACCAGCGCCACCGCCGCCGCCACACGCCCTGATCGTGCCGCTTTCCGAGCCGCCGTTGTTTCCTTGGGATGGCGTTGTGGATGGTGTGTTTCCGGCACCAGAGGCTCTCTGGAAGGCCCCACCGCCTCCACTTCCGCCCGCGCCCGCCGTCGATCCCTGATAGCCAGCGCCGCGCCCGCCGCCTGTTGCGGTCAGACCGAAAGCCACGCTGTCCGCGCCGTTCGTTGAGGACCCCGTCGAAGCCGTGCCGCCAGAACCGATTGTGATGGTCTTTTCGCCCACCGTCAGCGTGATCGGCGTTCCGCCCACATTGGAACGGTAGCCCCCCGCGCCGCCGCCACCCGTGCCCGTGACAGCGTTCCCGTGCCCACCTGACCCGCCGCCGCCAACAATCAGGTATTCCGCGTCCGTGATCTCGGTGTTGACCGTCAGCGCGCCCGGCGAAGTGAACGTATGCACGCGGTAATAGGTGCCCGACACGTCAATGACGGTCTCGGTGCCGCCGGATGCTGCGGGGCCACCACCCCCGCCCGATCCGCTTATGCGGCGGCGGCGCAGGACAACGAACGGCGCGGCGGTCATGAAATCACCGACAGGTTGCCATAGCCCAAGGCCGACGCACCCGCCCCCATCTGCAACTCGGCGGTGTAGCTGGTGCCGACCGTCAGGCCCGTGGCCACGAACACAGGGGAAATCGTCGCGTAAAGAACAGACGTCGCGTTGCCCAGGGCGGTATACATCACCGTGCCGCTGGACCCGCTCACGATGCCCACGTAAGCCCCCGCAGTCGTCGCTGTGGATGCCCCGGTAAAGCCCGCCGCGCCCACAATGTAGGCCGTGGTGGATTGGGCCGTGAAGGCCAGTGTTTCGACCTGGGTGAAGCTGGGCAGCGTGGCGAGCGACACCGCGCCCGAAAGGTCGGCAAACTCGCTGTATGACTTCGCCGCGCCGAGAACGGAGCGGGGCGCCTCGTAGCCGCTCGACGTGTAGAACGCTGTGCCGTTGCAGCTGATCGTGATGGCCTCGCCGTCGAAAACGCTTTTCGTTGCCGCGCCGTCGATGGTTTCCGATCCGTCAGGGTCCACCGTGACCGTGCCGCCGTCCGCGATGATCGTGACCGTCCAGCCGTCGCCCAGCGTGGCCGCAGCCGTCAGGCTCAGGGTGTAAGCATCATCGAAGCGCAGCACCTTGCCCCGGTCGCTGGTCAGAGCCGTGTAATTGGTGCTTTTCGTCGCCACCTTGCCGGAAACCAGCAAGTTGTCCCGCGCCGCCGCCGCAGTCGTCGCGCCGGTCCCGCCCGCCACAATCGGGCGCGCGGTGTTCATGTCCGTTTCCAAGTCCTCTAGCGGGCTGTTGTGCTGCGTGGCCGTGGCGGTCTCGCCTGTCGCCGCCGCATAGCCTGCTGGAAGGGAATACACGCCCGAACCGTTCCTGGCCATCTGTCACCTGTCATGTTCGATAGGTGGCGTGCCGAGTAGCAGGCCGGTGTCCCCGTAATTATACCATATTGCAGGCGAGGATGCGCGGGGCTATGTAGGAAGCCATGCAGCCACATGACGTTTTCCAGATGATAATGATTGCAAACCTGCTGACGGCTTGCATCATCTATGGCTTCTACCGGATCATCAAAGACGAATGGGACTGGCGCGGAATACTGTGGCTGGTCATCCCGGCCCTTATTGCGGCCCTGCTGTCATACCCATTCCAGTAGGAGCCGCCCCGGCCAGAAGCGCGCGCAGAACATCGGGGTTGATACGCGGAGCGTTCGACACCGGCATCTGAGCGCCCGACGCAGCCAGCGCTCGCGCCAGATCGGCCATCGTCTTTGTGGACCGTTCCGCCCCGCGCTGCGCCAGAGACCCAAGGACAGGCGGCGCCATGGCCCCCACAAAGGCACCGCCGGGAATGCCGGTCATGGAGCCAAGCGTTGCGCCAGCCCCCGCAGAAAGGCCAGCGCCCAGCATATTGGTTTGCGCCCCCAGCCCCGGCCCCATCATGCGACCGATCCGACGCAGAAGGTTGCCGCCCGGCGTCCCGTTCACAACCGCCTCCATCGCCTTCTTTACATCGGGCGGCAAGCCCCGCGCCCGATTGGGGTTGTTCAGGATGTTGCGGAACTGAATGCGGATGCCGTTTTCGAACCCGGAAGCCTGACGTGCGGCTTTTTCGAATGCTTCGTCCAGCATTTCCGATGTGCGAAGCTGCTTCCAAAGCGCACGGGCTTCCTTCGCGGCGCCGCCCATTTCATCGCTCGCGCCGTCAATGAAATCATCAATCCCCTGAATGATGCGCGAACCCACGGCCATTTCGGCGCGGTCGTTTGTCATACCGGCAGGGGCGCCC
>JGI10211J34971_10004138_pt1 | contig 11533 bp, 15 predicted proteins | sample Etolagsediment_FD_34971 | JGI IMG/M metagenome (IMG submission 34971)
TATTTGGCTAGTTCCGATAATCGGAGCTTTGTTGGTCATCTATATAAATAAAGAAGATTACTTTGCTGAAAAACGCAAAAATCAGGTAGGTAACAATCCAAATATTTCGGAATCTCAAGCAGTACATTTAGGGGGCGCGGCTAATCATCATGGTGGTAGGTAAACATACAAGGGTGTTAAGTTGCAGAATTCCGGTAGCAGTTTACTCAATTTCAGGGAAGAGAAAGTGTCCAGTATTGCCTTTTGCCCATGCAGGAGAAAGTTCGCCTTGCGAACGTCCGCTAATATCACAACGATTTTGATGAAATACTGAATACCGCTGATGGGTCGTTCTCGCGCGTACAGTTAAGAATAAAGGCACCCGTCAATGACAGCTATGTGGAACCAGGTTCATATTGAGATTCCATCCACATGCGGAGGAATCGATAATGGAAACGCCACAACATTTCCAGAAGGGACACGTTCCTTGGAACAAGGGCAAACTGGTCGGCCAGAAGCTCCCATTGAAGCTCCCCGAGATCTGGGCGATCCGAACCCGCCTCCAGTTGTCCGGCAAGACCCGTGACCTGGCGCTGTTCAATCTGGCCATCGACAGCAAGCTCAGAAGCTGTGACCTGGTCAAACTCCGGGTCGCCGATATCGCCCACGGTGGCCAGGTGCAAAGCCGCGCCGTGGTTATGCAACAGAAGACCCATCAGCCGGTCCAGTTCGAAATTACCGAGCATACCCGGGAGGCGGTTGACCAGTGGATCAAGCAAGCCCGGTTATCCCCCAATGACTTCCTGTTCAAGAGCCGTTTTCACGGTTCGGAACATCTGTCGACCCGACAGTATGGCCGCATTGTTGAGGACTGGGTGAAGCAGATCGGTCTCGATCCGTCAGCCTACGGCACCCATTCGATGCGCAGGACCAAGGCCACTCTGATCTACCGGCGCACCCATAACCTGCGTGCGGTCCAGCTCCTGCTTGGCCACCGCAAAGTGGAGTCTACCGTGCGTTACCTGGGTATCGAGCTCGATGATGCTCTGGAGATGTCGGAGCAGACCGACGTTTGATCTCTTTGAGCCCGATTCGGCAAAAGTCGGATCGGGCTCAAATTGGTTAATATCAGAGGATATTGTATAGACCGTTGTTTTAAGGACGAGTGATCGGACAGCTGTGTGCGAGAAATTTCACTCTAGATCACTTGATTCAACTTATTGATTATCTTACATTCGAAATTCAACGGAACAGGAGAGGCAAGATGCTCGACAATACACACCCCGAAACTCTAAAAGCGCATTTTGAGCAGTCCGTAGAGGCGCTTGACAGGGTTCTGAGGAAACTTCATTTAATGAAGCGGATCGACCAGCGTGAAGCGGAGGTCGAGGGCGCCAGCCACGAAGAACGTGCCCGGATAATGGCCGACATTGAGGCCTGTCGACAAGAAATCAAACAAATCGACCGAATCGACCAATGTTGATCTTGACTCGCAATACTGGTGAGCCCCTGATGATCGGCGATCACATCAAGCTGACCATATTCGATATCACTCGAGGGCCGCAGGTTCGCTTAGGCATTGATGCTCCCAAGGACGTGCCCGTTCATCGCGAAGAGGTGTATGACCGAATTCAGGCCAATCCAGACCGGGAGCCATCCTCTTGAAACCATTGAGCCTCGACCCACAGCAGGCCGAGGCCATCGCGGCCCGGCTTCGCGATGCCGGTTACACGGCGAACCCTAGGCAAGAGTACATCAGCTTTTCCAAGGGGCGTGGTGATAAGAGCTATCTGCACTACAGCAGGAATTTCATCCGGACCACCGTGGGTACCTCAGGGTGAGGAGATCATCAGGGCTATATTCGGTTCCCAGAACGGAAAGGCCTCCGATTCACAGAATGACAAATACAGCGCATGGTTTTTTAATGGTTATGTCGGCAAAGCGGGCTCTAAGGTCTATTGAGCAACCGCTGACCCGGGTTGCCAGCGGTATGGTGCTGCTGGCCGTTGTTGCCAGCGCGGATGCGGATAGTCTCAACTGCCCATGCAAGGTCGTTAAGGTCACCGATGGCGATACCGTCCATGTGCTCGATCGATCCAGAAAGCGCCACAAGATCCGCTTGGGCGGAATCGATGCCCCGGAAAAAGACCAGGCCTTTGGCCGGAGGTCCACGCAGAACCTGGCGCGGTACATTGCGGGAAAAAGCGTGTCGGTCGAATATAGCAAGCGCGATCGATACGACCGGATCATTGGAAAGCTGCTGCTGGATGGCCGGGACATCAACCTTCTGCAGGTCAAGGATGGATTCGCCTGGCACTATAAGAAATACCAGAACGAACAAAGCGATCTCGACAGGGTGCTCTACAGCTCCGCCGAAACAGAGGCCCGAGGCAAGAAAATTGGTTTATGGTCCGTACCCGCGATTGCACCCTGGGAGTACCGGCGCGCCCGTCGGCAATAGGGTGCTGTCTCGAACAGGATGTGATCGCCGTCAGTGCCTGAAACTACGAGCGATGGGTTAGAAAGCGCCAAAGAAAGACCCCTCCAAAGAGGGGTGAAGTAGTGAAGGTTCAAGCCGCGAGTTGCTTGGCCAGGGCGACCTCGATGGAGTCGCCGCCCTGATTGAGGATGTCCAGCCCGGTATCCGGCATGTCTCCGGAGGTGGACTGAGATACCGCAATCTTCTTGGCCATCAGCTCCAGGCAAGCCGTCTGCGCGCTTTCCTCGTAACCCAGGTAATACACCACGACATCGTGTTTCTGACCGATTCGCCAGGAACGGCGGGAGGCCTGCTGCACGGTGTAGACGTTGTAGCCCGACTGCAAGAACAGGATCGTGGGAAAATCCAGCAGATCCAGCCCGGTTTTGACCAGTTCCGGATTGCAAATCAGCACTTCGATGCCCTGATCCACCTGATCCAGAATCCAGTCCTCGCGCCGGCTGGTGTCCACCGATGAACGCAACACGGCCGCCTTCAATCCGGCCTGTTCCAGCAATCGCTTGTAACGCGTGGCGATGTCCTGGTTGCCGGTATAGATGGTGTATACCAGACTCCGTCGTCCGCGCGCTTTCTCGGCCTTGCACAGCTCGATCATCCGTTCTTCCTTCGGCGATAACATTTCCTCGTCGAAGATCGGTGCGGCCGAGTACAGCAGCTGGCGCGTGCGCGGATGAACGACCCGCTCCGCACGGAAGCAGGTGTCCGGCCAGCGCAACAGGACGTTGAGCACGACCCCGAGCAGCGTCGAATCCCCCATCACCAGCTCCTTGTTCAGGATGGCCTTGAGGGCGCGTCGCATGGCGACGTATTCGGTCTTCTGCTCCAGCGTCATCGGCACCTGGATCAGCTCCTCGCGGTAATCCGGCAGTACGCCTTCACCGATGTCCTTGAGTTTCAGGAACGCGGTGTAGGGCAGCACATAGCGGGCAATCCCCTTGGGGCCAAATCCCGGCGCCTTCGAGGTGCGCACTGTCATCTTCTTCGCCCGCGACGTGCGCAGAGAGGTCGATTCCGATTCCTTGTACACATCCTTCAGCACACCATGCTCGCGCATGAACGACATCGCCGCCGAACCCAGCGAGCCCTGCTCGTTGTAACGGTAACCATCCTCGCGCATGCGATTGCCGAGGATCCGCCACAACAGGAAGAACAGGTCGGATGCATAGCCGCCCATCAGTGTGCCGGTGAGCAGCAACAGCTTGTTGACCTTGTTGGCCAGCACGCCCATGGCTTGCCCTTGTGCGGTGCCGTCGTTCTTGTACTCATGCCCCTCATCGACGATCATCAGGTCGAAGTACCGGTCCGGGAGATAACGCTTGATGAACTCCGTCGCCTGGTACCCGCCCTGACCGAAGCCGAACTCGAGATTGGCCATCGAGCGCTCCATGCGGTTGGCGCGCCGGTCGTTGAACACCAGATCGCCGTTCTCATCCATCAGATTGATGAAGTCGTACACGTTATCCGCCAGCATCTGTTCCATCATCTCGGTGCCAAAGCTCTGCACCAGCTGCTGGGCCGTTTTCGGACCAATCGTCGGTATCTGGCACATGGCCTCGATCACCAGCTCCTTGCGCGACTTGGCCTGTTGCTGACGCGGGCGATGCAGGGTCCATAACGGTGAACCGCAGGCCTGGCAGGCCTTGCGTTTCTCCGTTTGCGCCGCGAAGTCGGCATAACGTATCGGCTGACCTTCGACATCATGCTGAATCCTTCCGCAATCGGTACAGGCGGCATAGTCATACGACAGGGTGATGGAGTCAGCGTGAGGGTCGCTTTGATTGACCGGCTGGCGCACATGGCGCAGCCGCTTGGCGACCACCGTTTTCCAGTGGAAGCCCAGGCGCATGCGCACCCGACCCAGAATGAAGAACTCCGGACCGTCATGCTCGGCCGCGCCATAGGCCTCACGCAGCTTGATCAACTTGGCCAGCGTGTCGGGACCGTTCAGCACCCACACTTTGGCGTTGTCGATGGACTCGAGAATCTCGCGCCGCCACTTGTACACCAGGTGCGGTGGGCTCAACACCAGGATGCGGCGATAGCCTTCGTAGTGCATGACCGCGGCGGCGGAGATTGACATCATGGTCTTGCCGGTGCCCATCTCCGCGTTGATCACAGCCGCCTTTTCGCCTTCATCGACGAGCAGACGTGCTACGGCCTGTACCACGCGTTGTTGCGCATCGAACGGTCGGCGACTCATGTGGTCCATGATGGCGGCCCTGACAGCATTGGGCACCTCATCGTAGATGGGCGGATTCTGAGTCTTGACCGCTTCAAGCAGTCCTTCCCCAAAATCGCCGATAAACTCGCTGAGCGGGATGACGTTTCCCTGCGGGGCGCGTTCATCAGCATCGGTAGCAGGCTCTGGTTCCGTACTCAGCTCCGCTTCCATTGCCGCGCGGATCTTGGCTCGGCCTTGCTCGCGTGTGAGCACGTCCGTATCGATGCAGTCATCGAGTGAAAATGCGGTATTCATAGTGGTATCTCCTAAAGGAAAGCGACGGAGATACCGCTCCCGAACGGGATACAGGTATCCCGCCAGGGTGATTAACGAAACGAACACCACCTGTCACCAGGTGCGCCGCCATGCTGTGTTCACGGACGGCTTTCGGGCGTCCAGTCATAAGGGCTGGACAAGGGTGCCTGATAACCTCAGGCGGGGAGTGATTCGGTCTTTCCGCTGGCTTGAATCCTCGAGCGCCCTCGATGACGGCGCGAGCTTTAGCTAGTGGAAAGACCCCTCCGGAGAGGGGTGAGTTTTGAGATGCTGTCGTCAATGATCTTCAGGATTTAATTGACCTGAACCACGCGATCCCGGGGCACCCGGTAGCGCGCGCCATCGTGGGCTTTGCCGACTAATGGCTTCAAGGACGTTACGACCAGATGCCCAACCTTGCAGTTGACCAGAGCCAGCCGATCACCGATCCGGTACCGGTGGTGGTACAGCCGAACCTTCTCGCGCCATTCCTCGCATTCGGTCGGCACCTCGTTGAGGTAGGAAAGCGGGCACGAGTAGTAATACGGATGCACGCTCTCTTCCATCGACTTGTATCCCCAGGATACGACCTTCCTGCCGTAGCGCGTTTCAACGGACCGTTGCAGCAGGTGACAGCCGATAAACCGGATCACCTCGTCGCCATCCCCGTGCGTACGCTCGGTGATCGTCCACAGCACGTTGCCGCGCGTGCAGTATTTTAGGGTTTTCCAGCGATAACTCTGGTTGCTCTCGTCTTTAATCAGCATCTCGATCACGTCTCGACGCGTGGTGTTTTCAATGAATGACCATCCCATTGGATATCTCCTGATAGCAAACGACGGAGATACCGCGCCCGAGTGGGATACGAGTATCCCGTCGGGGTTTTAACGAAACGAACACCACCTGTTGCCAGATGCGCCGCCATGCTGTGTTCACGGGCGGCTTTGGCGTCCAGTCCGTGCGACTGGACAAAGGAGCCTGATGACCTCAGGCGGGGAATGATTCGGTCTTTCCTGTGCCCGCTGGTATGGCCATCGATGACCAGGCGGATCCGAGCGGGCAGGGGAAAGACCCCTCCGCAGAGGGGTGTGTTGAGTAAGTAAAAGGTCGATGTCAGCAGCGTGTACGCTGAGCAATGACCTCCTCGAGCAGTGCATCGTCCGCATTCTCGGCCGTGCAGGAACAGGTGTGACATGCCTGGCACCATCGACGACTCTGAACCCTGCCGCAGTGGCAGACCCAGTAATCCTTCGTCACCACGGTGTCCTCGTCGAGTACTTGAATGCGCATCGGTCCCGCAGGGGTCATCGCGGGTATGATCCCTTCCTCATCCGCGTCATCGAGCGGAATGACCGAGATGCCAATACCTGTGAACAGGGTATCGAGAGGCGCGTTCATGACAGTGTCTCCAGGCTCAGACGACCCTCCTGACAGGCCTGTTTGACGTAGTTCGCAACGCGCTCTTCGTCCAGGGCGATCTGTACACCGACCTGGTTGATGCCGGAAAACGTATCGATCATGCCGCTGCTCCTGAAGACCGGCATCAGCTCGGCCGCCCAGTGTTCCAGCAGCGGTACCGGGCAGATCGACCGGATCAATGACCAGACCAGTCGATCCTCTTTGGCGAAGCGGAGGTCGTGTCCGATCAGGGTCGCCCGGTGGTTCGCCAGGTCCGGTTTCAGGATCGTGCGCTGGAACAGGAACCAGTGAACCAGCTCGCCCAGAATGTCGGTCTGCACGCGGCCGGTATGCTGCTCCAGTGCGTTGGCATCGCCGATGCGGACGAAGTGCTTGCGCTGTGAGCGCCCCTCGATCAGTGCCTGCTCTTCCGACAGTTTTTCGATGGCGTTGAACACCGTCAGGCCCCCTTCGGCGCTGCCGAGGGTGATCCGGCTTTGCATTTCACGTACGGACGTATCGCGGCCCCACAGGCTGACGAACACCAGGTTATTGGCCTGATCCGTCAGCAGGGCGTCGACGAAGATGCCATGCGCTTCGTACACCGTCATCATGGGCCTTGGCGGCTGTGCCGTCGTGCTTGTCGTTATCTCAGTTAACATTAGAGTCTCCTCAATGAAATGTTGCGGAGAGACCCAGGCCCCGAGCGGGAAGGATCTCCACGCGGGGTTGAAGTGTCAGCCGGTCTAAATACGGGTGTGCGTCACATACATTCCGTTGCTCTGCACACCGATCACGAACTGGTGCCCCAGCGGATTGTTTGCCAGCTGGGCTTCGATCTCTTGGCCATTGATGAACAGGGCCTGGTCGTCGCCGCCCATATACAGGCGTTTGTTTTCCCACCAGGTATCGAAGTCATCGGTATCGGCATTGACGCCGTCGGCATACGCGACCCGACCCCGGTTGGCGCCGGGGTCAACGATGTCCCGCTGCCTGGCGTTGCTCATCAGGTAGATGCCGTGATCGGCGACGAGCCACAGTCCGTAAGGAATGGTCGCGATATCGACCTCATCGATTTCCGGCCAATGGTCTTCGGCGGGCGCTTTGCCGTCCTTGCGGTGTCTGGGATCGATCAGCTGTTCCAGACTCGGCGAGCGCTCGGCCGCATTCTTCGAGTGGGCAAGCAACATCTCCACTTGCGCGCGGTTGAATATCAGGTTTTGCATGGTCTTTCTCCGAATGGATTGACGGAGATACCGCTCCCGACCGGGATACAGGTATCCCGTCAGGCTGATTAACGAAACGAACACCACCTGTCACCAGGTGCGCCGCCATGCTGTGTTCACGGGCGACTTGGGGCGTCCATCGTGCAGACTGGACAAAGTTTGCCTGATGACCTCAGGCGGGGAGTGATACGGACCTTTCCGCTAGCCACGCCAGTTGCTATCGGCATGGATGATCTGCCGACGGACAGGGCTACTGGAAAGACCCCTCGGAAGAGGGGTGTGAAAGGAGATGTCCTAGTGGACGGGAGAACGATGCCAGGTCTGATCCAGGCCGTTGAAGGTGTATCCGGCGGATTTCAGGTAGTCCTTCTGACGAATGAACAAGGGACGCGGCATGGTCGAATCCAGCTTGACGACATCACCCAGCGGCCACAACAAACCGAACAGCTTGGCCAGTTCGGCGTCGCCATCGCTGGGCGCCGGTTTTCTGGAGTCCTTGGGCTTCGTTTCACCGCTGTCGTCGCGAGTGTTCTTCGCGGGTTTTTCCGGTTTGGATTCCAAGGGAGGCGGGGTCTCCGTGACATCCGGCTCGATCGGCGCGTCGATGACGGGTTTAACATCGCCCTCGATGCATTCCAGGTGATCGATATCGAGTTCCATCTCGGTAATGATGATGCCGTTACGTTTGGACATGTATGAGTTCAGGTCGATCTTGTTGACCGAAACCCTTACCCGGTACTCGCCTTCGTCGAACTGATCCAGCAATGTAGATCGAATCTTGAATTGACCGATATCGGTCGTGAAATTGCCAACACTGAAATCACCGTTGGCGCCGGTGATGACTTTGTTGATGACATTACCTTCCAGGATAATCATTGTGAGTTACCTCGCAGTCGTGCAGTTGAAGAAAATGCGGGAACTCGAATCCATATGGGAAGCTTGTTCCCAGCGGGATTGAACGTGGTATGTAGTGAGAGGGGAGGTGGGCTTTCAGCGCCGCCTGATCCCGAAGTGAACGTAATGAACACAGACCAGCGAACTGGTGCGCGGCTTCTCGAGGATGTGTTCGTGAGCCGCTTGGGTATCCAGTAACAAAACCGGATAAGGGCGTCAGATAACCTCTGACAGGGAGTAATGCCAAGATTATTGGTTATCAACGTGGTGATGTCAATTTCATCGATAGCGACCCGGAAAGGAGTAGATGATTTCACCCAAATCTTCCAAGTTTGCCCCATGCTACCGGTGGAAGGGATAACAGCCGTCCGTGCGGTAAAGGTGGGTTATTGCTGACTGGCAATACGCCATCGCAGGTAGATGACAGTCGATGCTCTGTTTGGGGAGGGGGAGTTTTCTTGACAATCTGGCCTTCGAAAACCACTGTTTATGAATCCCGGCGCTATGCTTGCTCGGTTTAAAGTATTAATATTTAATACAAGCAAAGATCAGGTACTCACTATGCCCAGAAATACATCGGTCACCTTGGGAGAGCATTTCGAGAAGTTCGTCGCTGACAAGATAGAGCAAGGGCGTTTTCAATCTGTTAGTGAAGCTGTTCGCGCCGGATTACGAATACTTGAACAGGATGAGATCAAGCTGGAAGCGCTCCGAGAGAAACTGAAGGCGAGTAAAGAGAGTCCTTTGATAGAAGATTTTGATCCTCAGCAGTTTCTGGTCGAGATGCGTGACAAATCAGGCTATTAATGGCTGCCTATAGAATTCGCGCTCTCGCACGGAAGGACCTCGAGCTGATCTGGGATTACACGTTGGAGCGCTGGGGTATAGATCAGGCAGAGCGTTACCTCGCATCTTTATTCAGTTGTTTTGACGATCTGACCAAGAATCCAAAAATCGGCAAACCAAGAGATGACGTTATGCCGGGGGCTCGCAGTTTTCCTCAGGGCCGACATGTCATTTTTTACGAAATCGATCATTCCGGTATCGAAATACTCGGAATTGTTCATCAAAGCGAGGACATTGAGCGGCACTTTGATCCATGAGAATCAGATTTTATATTCTCAGTAACGCCAGCTTATGGTTGGTCACCTGTCATTCAGATTTTTAGGTGAGCCGGATAATGAATGCCGCTGACGTGCCATTCGGTGACATTAATCTATCCCGCAAAAAACATATTGTTGGCATAGAAGCAGACATTTGATATGTCAAATGGACTTGCAAATATCAGAACCTTCAGAAATCCCAGTAATATGTTTGAATTCGCTGCAAGCTAATCAGTTCTAGATAGAATATCTATGGAAAAGATTCTGTTACAACTTTACACAAGCCCGGTTCATCGATATTGGCGTCGGGATTTACTTTGTGTCAATATTCCCTATAAATCAATAGGTTAAGTGCTTAAGAGAAAGTTTAGGCGTTCTGACGTATAAGTTAGAGAATATTTTGTCTGTAGCTTGTTAATTTTAAAGATGAAAGACCGTTGTTAACTGTGTATAGGTCTTTCCGGGATGAGACATGATCCAGTAAGGCTGAAGAATATGGATGAACAGGTAGCGTTAAAGTATTTACTATTGATCAAAAAGACTTCTTCACATATCAGGAAGAAATCATTTCTAGACTACATTGAAATGGAAGAGGACGTCGCTCATGACGCTTTCCTGAAGTTGATGAGTAGCGGATTCTTCGAGCGGGAAGGTCATAGTGGTGTAAATACCTATATCTATAGGACTGTGCAAACATGCTTTGTAGATAGATTGAAAAGTATTGGGGTTATAAGGAATTTGACTACAGCAGAAAAGGAACAGTCTGAAAACAAGTATGAGAATATCAGAAGTGTCAACCTGGATGAGTTCTCAGCAATAGCTGAACCTGTGTCTGACAACCTTTCGCACAGCGATACATTGTTTGCGGCTGAGGCTTATCAATGGATCAAGTCGTGCTTCGAAGCGGTTTATAGCAGTATCTCTAACGAAAAAAGAAGAGCATTTTTTGAGAGTGCATTTTGGTTTGATTGTGAATATGAAATACCGATGAAAAAATTAGCTGAGATGGTTGGATACACTTCAAGCAACCCGACTCAAGAATTTAATCGCTTGGTAGAGAAAGTGTCGCAATGTACTGAGCCACATGGCGTAACTGTCGTTAAACCTCGAGAACAGGTTCAGTTTTTGTTGGAACAATTGGCGCTTGCAGGAGTAGATCAATGAAAAAGGTGAATCTCACTTATCAAATCAAGGAATTGCAGTTAAATGCAATTATGGAGGAGCTAGAGGAAGAGGTTGTAGAAGAGCTTTCTACAGGTGATTTAGGTCAGCTCAAGGCGGAGCTTTCATCTTTGATTGGCCGCACTAATAATGGAATTCATGCGAATGTTGTAGCGATGGCAGCCAGAAAACGGCCTCAAGTCAGCTTCGAGTCAGTTCAATTGCTGGCGGCGGCAGGTCTTGAGACTCATGAATGGTATTCAGTGCCAATCAGATTTTCTGAGTTTGGATTTATTCTGGAAATTCGAAAAATTCTTGGGTCTGAAAACGAAGTGGAAATTACACTAGTGGAAGATGATACCAGTGAGGGAACGATGGGAGCCTCATTATCAGCATTCAAGGATAAATCGGTAAATATAGTGATTCAGAACAACCAAATAGATTTACTGGAAGGGGAAATCTATATTGATTCTGAAGGTAAAGCAGCGTCAGGGGATGGTCGTCTAGTAAATCACGATAAGGAACTGATCGTTAAAAATAGTCTGACGCTGTCATTTTTATAAGCAACTTAGATAGTTCGAAAAATAGTAGGTTATCAATGGAATTATTTGACGAAAAAAGGTTTCGAGAAGCTTGCGGAAAGATGATGCCGGTAAGACGAAATATGTCAACATTTGATGGTGAGCAGTTTAAATGTGCTTGCGGATCTGAACATACATTTTACAAAGAAAAGATAGTCGTTATTACGGAAGGCATGAACGGACGGTTTGTATTTCTATGTCCAAACAATGATGCT
>JGI10211J34971_10004140_pt1 | contig 11531 bp, 10 predicted proteins | sample Etolagsediment_FD_34971 | JGI IMG/M metagenome (IMG submission 34971)
GGATATGTAAAGAATGCAACAAAAGATGGAGGATACTATTGGGTATTTGCAACAGTATATCCATTTGAGTCATGTGATGGTTCACAAGGATATTTATCTTGCAGAAGAAAACCAAGTAGAGATGAGATAGAAGAGCATGAGGCTTTATATAAAGAGTGGAAAAAAGCTGAGTAGTTTTAAGAGCTCAACAAGTATTATAATTTAATTTAGGGGAAATATATTATGGCAATAGAAGAAAGACAATTTAACAGTATGAATTCAGATGAGTATATGACATTTATCTTAGGTGAGATGAAATATGCAGTAGAATTACCAAAAATACGAGAGATTTTAACATATCCTGAGTTGATTACAACATTACCTAATACAAATGATTGGGTAAAAGGACTTATTAATTTAAGAGGTGAAGTTGTACCAATTTTAGATATTAGAATAAAATTTAGAACAGGTGAAGCAAAATATGATGAAAATACAGCAGTAATTGCTGTTATTACTGATGATAATAGAATGTTAGGTTTAGTTGTTGATAAAGTTGATGATGTACAAAAACTTGATAACTCATCACTATATCCTGTATCTGATATGGGTTCAGGAATACCTGCAAAATACTTAAAAGGTTTTGTACGATTAGAAAATAATCAAATGTTAGTTATTATGGATATCGAAACAGTTGTTCATAAAAAGGAATTATCAGAATAAATTAGAAAAATAATTTTCTAATTTATCTCATATTTTGAAGTTGAAAGTGTAATTGCTCTGTTGTAGTTACAGTATTTTTCTCTTCATATTGTGAAAATCCCCAGTTCACTAAAATACTATCCATTTGAGCAGCATCAGCTGCTCGTATATCCTTATGACTATCACCAACCAATATAGAATGTTTATGATCTATATCAAGCTCTTGAAGTGTTTTAATGAGCATATCAGGTGATGGTTTTGGATTTTGCACACATGATGCTCCCACTATTAAATCAAAATGATGATCTATATCAAGATGTTGACACATTTTAACTGCAAAATCTCTTGAAGCATTAGTAGCAATTGAAAGTCTATAGTTTGATTGTAAGGACTCTAATAACTCTTTTATACCTGAATATAGATTAATATCTTTTATGCAGTTCTCATTGTAGTACTGAGTAAATAACTCAGTTTGTTCATCAGTAAATGATTTAGTACCATAAAAGTATTCAGAGGAGTTAATATCTGGATTATTTAATTGCGAAAGCATCTCTTTTTTAGGAATTTTTTTTAATCCTAAATTATCTCTTACAAAATTTATTGTATTTGTAATAACATCTCCACTATCTATAAGAGTTCCATCCATATCAAAAATTATTAGTTTTTTATTTTTCATTTTAGCTCAATTTTTAATTTTACATAAAAAAAGGTAAAGATTTAAATCTTTACCTTTTTAAGAAAAGCATTAAGTTGTTACTTACACTTTTCTATATATTCACCAGTTTTAGTATCACATTTAATCTTATCACCCTCAATTAAGTGAAAAGGAATTTGAACAACTGCTCCACACTCTAAAGTTGCTGGTTTTTTACCACCTTGAGAGTCACCTTTAAAGTTAGGTGGAGTTTCTACAATAACCATATCAACAGTAGCTGGTGGTTCAACTGTAATAGCTTCCCCTTTAAAAAACATCATATCAACATTCATACCATCAATAATCCACTTTTCTGTATCACCAACTTGTTCATATGTTAAACCAATTTGATCATATGTGTCTGTATCCATAAATTGTAACATTTCACCATCATCATATAAAAACTGCATAGTTTTTTGTTGTAAATCTGGAGTTTCAAATTTATCTCCAGCATGAAATGTTTTTTCAATTGTCTTAGCATTTAAGTAGTTTTTGATTTTACATCTAACAAATGCAGCACCTTTACCAGGTTTTACATGTGCATAATCAATAATTTTATATGGAATACCATCTACTTCAATCTTAAGACCTTTTTTTAAGTCACTCATACCTAATGCCATAAGTTACTCCTTAAATTTGTGCATAAGAAACTGAACGAGCAGCTTCTAATTTTTGTAATTTATCAAGTGTGTCACTTGAAACATCTTCATCAACTAAAATAACTGCCAATGCACCATTTTTACTTCTTCCTAATCTAAAGTCAGAAATATTAATGTTTGCCTGAGCTAAAATATTACCAACATTTCCAATAACACCAGGTACATCAGAGTTTGTTAATAAAATCATTTTGCCTGTTGGCTCAATATCCATTATGTAATCATTGATTTTAATAATTCTTTGAACATCTTCTTCAAAAATTGTACCACTTGTTGTAGTTACACCATGTGTTGTAGTTATTTTTACTGTTACTTGGTTTTTAAATGCACTAGTATTTGTATGTACAGATGAATCAACTTTGATTCCTCTTTCATTTGCAACAAATGTAGCATTTACATAGTTCAGTTTTTCATTACTTAAGCTGTGTGTTAATCCACCAACAATAGCAAATGTTTCTAAACTTTCAAGATAATCAGCTATTTCACCTTCTGCTTCAATTTTAATAGATTCTATTGCACTTTTGTCCATTTGAGCAATTAAAAAAGCCATTTTTTGTGTTAACTCTAAATAAGGTTTAACAAATGATGGAATTTTTGTTTCATCAATTGGTAAATTTAAAGCATGAGGATACCCAATACCACGAGCAGATTTGATTGCATTTTGAGCTGCTTGAGTTGCAATTTTTAATTGAGATTCTACAGTGTTTGCACCAAGATGTGCAGTTACTGTAACATTATCTAAATCTAATAGCGGATGATCCGTAGCTGGTTCTTTATTGAATACATCAATACCTGCCATATGAATTTTTCTACTTTTTAAATTATTGAATAATGCTTCTTCATTATATAAACCACCTCTTGCACAGTTAATCAGGATCACTCCATCTTTCATCTTGGCAATTTGTTCTTCATCAATCATATTTAATGTTTCAGAATTTTTTGGTGTATGTATAGTAATAATATCACAAGCTAAAATATCATCAAAATTTGTTGTGTATTCTACTCCTAAATCAGTTGCTTTAGAAGAAGAGATATAAGGATCGTATGTAACAACATCCATCTCAAATCCTTTACATCTAAGTGCTACTCTATGACCGATATTACCAAATCCAATTACACCAATTCTTTTTCCGTATAATTCTTGACCATACCAGTCTTCTCTTTTCCAGATTCTTTGATCTTTTAATTGAGCATGAGCATAAGGCATTTTTCTCATACAAGAAAGTAAATGTGTCATTGTTAATTCTGTTGCAGCTAAAGTATTTGCAGTAGGTACATTCATTGCGATTACACCTCTTTTACTACAACCATCAATATCTACATTATCAACACCAACTCCAGCTCTCACAACTGCTTTTAAGTTATGAGCTGCATTTAAAAATTTTTCATCAACATCTGTCGAACTTCTAGTGATACATACATCAGCATCTTTGATAACATCTAAAAGGGCAGTTTTATCTATATCAGCCGCATAAACATAATTTATATCACTAGTATTTTTTAGTATTTCTAATCCACTTTCATGAATATGATCACATACTACTACTGTAGGTTTATTCATTATTTTCTCCAAAATCTAGTAGGTTAAAGTTAAATTACTTTAACTTCCCTACTAATGCATCTCCAAGTGTCATTGAACTATCGTCATTAACTGATTCTAGCATATCTCTGTCTTTTTGAGAAGCTAATCTTCTTACAGATAATCTTACTCTATTTCTTTGTTTGTCAATATTTACAACAACTGCTTCAATCTCATCACCAATTTTAATCTCTTCTTCACCATCTTCAGTTTTTAAAAGATCTTCTTTTCTGATAAGTCCATCAAGGTTATCTTCAAGTTTAACAAATACACCAAAGTCTTTAATGTCTTTTACTGTAGATTTGATGATATCACCATTGTTATGCTCTTTTTCAAATTTTTGAGCTGGAGAATCTTGTAATGCTTTTACACTTAAAGAGATGTTTTCTTTTTCAGTATCAATTTTAATAATCTTAACTTCTACTTCATCACCTTTTTTGTAAACATCTTTACATTTTGTTGTTGATTCCCAGTTTGCTTCTTCGTTGTGTAATAAACCATCAACATCACCAAGATTAATAAATGCACCAAAGTCAGTTAAAGTTGCAACTGTACCTTTAATAACATCTCCAACCTTATTAGTTTTAATAAATGTTTGGAATGGTTTTGGTTGTAAAGATTTTAAACTTACTCTTAATCTTCTTTTATCACAATCTAAATCGATAACTTCAACATTAATTTCTTGACCAATTTCTAAATAATCTTTAGGGTTTTTAACATTTTTGTTATGGCTAATTTCTGAAATATGTAATAAACCTTCAATATCATTACCTAAATCAACAAATGCACCATATGTTTCAAAGTTAGAAACAGTAACAGTAATTGTATCACCAACTTCTAAAGCATCTCTCATCTCTTCCCAAGGGTTAGCTAATGCTTCTTTGATTGATAATGATAAGTGACCTTTTTCTTTGTCGTATGATTTCATAACAGCAACAACTTCATCACCTTCTTTGTAATATGCTGATGGATTAACTGGACCTTTGTAAGATATTTCATTGTAGTTTACTAAACCATCAATTCCACCTAAATCAACAAACATACCATAAGAAGTAATTTTCTTAACGATACCAGTTCTTGGTTCATTATTTTCCATTAATTCTGTAATTTTTTCTTCTTTATGTTTTTGCGCTTCTTCAATAAGTTTTCTTCTTGAGATAACAATACTTGATGTTTCTGGCTTAGCTTTTAATACAACAGCTTTGATTTTTTTACCAACTGCTCCAATTGCTTTTAAGAAACCTTGTGCCATTGGCATAAAGTATTCCATACCTTCATCGTCTTGTACTATAAAACCAGCTCTTGGTTTAACAGCAATTACTGTACCTTCAACGATTACATTTTCTGGCTCTTCACCATATTGTGCGAAAAATTCGTCAAATTTAGCTTTTTGTAAAACTTTTTTGTAAGAAAGTGATAAGTTCTCACCTCTTGTACCTGTAATCATAACAGTGATTTTATCACCAACTGAATATTTTACTGTACCATCTACATTTGTAATTTCACTTAAAGGAATTCTTCCCTCTTTACCTGCAATACTTACTGTAAAGTTCTCATCGTTTAAAATTACTATTTCACCTTCAGTTACTGTATTAGTTTCTGTACTTTTTTCACTCTCCTCTAACATTGCTGCGAAGTCTTCACCTTCACCTAATTCAAAATCTTCTAATTTTTTCATTGACACTTGCCTACCCTTTTTTGTTTAATAATGGGCATTATATCTAAAACTAACTTAATATTTTTAGATGATATTATCTTGTAGTTTATTATTTAGCTGTCTGAGGAAGGGAAGTTTTAAATTTGTTTGATTTTTTGGATCACTTTTTGAATAATCCAATCGGGAGTGGAAGCCCCAGCTGTTACACCACATAACGTTTTATTTTTAAACCAGTCATTTTCAAGTTCAGTTTCATCTTCAATGAGATAACTAGTGATATTTTCTTCAGCAATACTTAAAAGTTGTTTTGTATTTGATGAGTTTTTTCCTCCAATTACAATCATGATATCAACCTCTTTCGATAATTCTCTTACTGCATCTTGGTTTTCAAATGTAGCATCACAAATGGTATTAAATACTCTTACTTCTTTATTTTTAAGAATTAAGGCATTTACAATTTTTAAGTATTCTTCTTTTTTTCTTGTTGTTTGCGCTACTGTTGCTATTTTGTCATATTTAAAATTAATTGTATCAAGTTCACTAGGGTCTAAAATTACATGAACATCATCTTCACTATAGCTTTTTACACCTTGTACTTCAGGATGTTGATCATCTCCAAAAATGAGTATACTATAATGCTCTTGTGACATATTTTTAACAATTTGTTGTGGAGTTGTAACAAATGGACAAGTTGCATTGATAACTTTAGTATCTTTACTTTTTAATGCTCGTAAGTCATTTTTTGGAATACCATGTGTTCTAATAATAATGGTGTCATTTTTTTTAGCTTCATCTATTGAAGTATACAACCCAACATTAAAATCTTGTTTTAATCTATCAATCTCTTTTTGATTGTGGATCAATGGACCCATAGTTGCAGAATTTTGGTGTTTTTGTGCTATTTCTATAGCTCTTTTTACACCAAAACAAAAACCATAACTATTTGCTAATTTAACTTCCATTCTAATCTCTTAAGGTTTGTAGTATTTCATTAAAATTTGGAAAAGATGTTTCTATACATTGTGTATCTTCCACATCCATACCACACAATAATCCAGCAATTGCAAAACTCATAGCAATTCTATGATCACCATGTGAATTAATTGTAGCTTTTTGTAAAGTAGAATTTCCATTTATCTCATATCCATCTTCAAATTCTGTAAATTCTACACCACATAGTTTTAGGCTATTTACAACGGCACTTATTCTATCACTCTCTTTTACTCTTAATTCTTCAGCATTTTTTACAGTACTTTTGCCATTTGCAATAGACATTGCTATACTAAGACAAGGAAGTTCATCAATAAGCCAAGCGATATTAGAATCAACTGTTACACCATTTAATTCACTGTGTTCAACAATAATATCACCAATTGGTTCATAGATATTTTCATTTTCTATATAGCTAACTTTTGCACCCATTTTTTCCAAGATTTTATATGCTTCAATTCTTGTTGGATTTAATGTTACATTTTTTAAAGTTACTTTTGAATTTGGGACAATTGCTGCTGCCACTGCAAAGAAAAATGCACTTGACGGATCAGTTGGTACAGTGATATTTAAAGGTTTAAGTTTTTTTCCATTTGGGATGGGTTCAATTTCTATCCAACCATCTTCATTTGTAACTATTGAAGCACCCATCCCATTTAACATTCGCTCTGTATGATCTCGACTTAATAAATCTTCTTTATAAAAACAGATACTATTACTTTGTATTCCTGCTAAGATAAGTGCTGATTTTACTTGTGCAGAATCAATTGGACTTCTATATTTAAAACTATCTAGCTTGCCACCTCGAATATGTAAAGGTGCTTTATTTCCATTTTCTCTTCCATCAATTTTAGCACCAATTGCTCGTAATGGATCAGCAACTCTTTTCATAGGACGAGATCGTAAATATTTATCACCTGTTAATACAAAGCTCCCTTCAATACCAGCTAGTAAACCAGCATATAGTCTCATACCAGTTCCTGCATTTCCACAATCTAAAATATCATCAGGCTCTGTTAAATTAAGTGGAGGTGTAATTGTAATGATATCCCCATTGTCTTCTACCATTGCACCTAACTTTTGTGCAATTCGTAGTGAGTCCATAGTGTCTTCACCACGCAAATAGTTTTTAATTGTTGAGGGTTTATCTGAAAGTAAACTAAACATAGCACATCTATGAGAGATAGATTTGTCACTAGCTATATTATCTATTGTTATATCAAAAGCTTTTTCTAATTTTTCTATGTTTAGTTTTTCCATTATCTTAGTCCTATATTTAACTCTTTTTTTAGTTTATCTAAAATTTTATCCATTATATCATTGATATCTTTCTCTTCATATGTTTTCTCTTCTGATTGTAAGTTAAATCTGATAGTTAAACTTTCATCATCTCCTAGCTTCTCATCAGTATAAACATCTACTAAATTAAATTGTTTAATATCTTTTATTCTTAAAGAGTTTATCTCTTTTTTAATTTGTTTATATTCAAGTGACTTAGGCGCAATAATACTTAAATCTCTTTTTGAAGATTGAAACTTTGATATATTTGTTGCAATTACAGTATCATCTTTTAATGAGGCTTGATTGATTTGTGCAATATAAGTGTCATCAGAGATATCAAAATCTTTTGATACAGTTGGATGTAATTTATATATGATACCAATACTTTTCCCATTTTGCATAATATTTGCATTTTGGTATGGGTGTACAAAATCGCTAATAATCTTTTTCATTGCTTGTAGTTCAAAATCACCAATGATATTTGATATTTTTTGTGTGAAACTAAAAAAGTCAATATTTGATGGTTTTGCACAGTTATTTACAGAAGGATTTTCAGATTCTCCGCTAAAGATAAATCCAATTTTTTTAGTTTCTTCTCTATTTTTATCAAATACAATACCTGATTCAAATAGTGCTATTGATTTGTAACCTTGTTTAACATTATGTGATACAGCTTGTACTAAATTTAAAGACAAACTTGTTCTAAATGTATTCAATTCATTAACAATTGGATTTAATATATCTTTCTTTTTTATTACTGTTGGAAAATTATACTTTTCTAATAGTTCTCTGTTTGTAAAGACATAAGTGATAGTTTCAAAGAAACCATTTGAGATAGCTTTTGCTCTTATTTGATTTTTTAAAATTAAAGCATTTGATGTATCATTGATATTATTAAGTTCTTGAATTAATAGTGGTTTTGATTTAATTTGGTCAATACCAATAATTCTTACTACCTCTTCAGTTATATCAGCAATATTTTTTATATCATGTCTAAAAGGTGGTATCGTTACATTAATTGTATCTTGACCATCTTGTTTTACAAAAAAGCCAAGTGAAGTTAAGATTTGACTTACTGTACTTGGTTCAATATCTTGACCAATAATTGCATTAAGTTGTCCATTATTGATATTAATAGTATTTTGCTCAATATCATTTATGAAGTTTTTACTACCATTATAAATAGTTGCTCCATTTGCAGATAGTAGTGAAATAATTGTATCAATACCAGCATCAAGATTTGGTTCACTTCCTCTTGAAGCTTTATAGTATATTTCACCAGTTTTTTTCTTTTTATCAAATACTGATTGCGCTAAAACTTCAGGGTTTGTATAGCTTGCTTCTATCAAAATTTCATCACACAGTTTTTCTACATTTCCAGCTTCAATACCAATAGTACTTAATAAAACATCTCCTGAAACATTATCAAATCCATCTTCATCTCTGTCTACACTTAATGATACTAAATCACCATCTTTTTTTGATGTGATAGCTTTTGCATAAGCATTTATAAGTACACCTGAACTATGAGTTGCATATGCAATAGCAGTTTCAATATCTGTCGATTTGAGTTGGTCAATTGTTGATGCTCTTAATTTATGTATTAATTTTAAAGAAAACTTTTTAATATCAACAGCTTTATAGATTAAACTCGATTGACAATTTGTATCATAGTGTACATCAAAAACTTGACCGATACCTTTATTATTTGTGTTTACTATTGGATCTAGGTTTTTTAATGCGATATTAAAATAGGTACTTAATTCTCTTGCAACTCCGTTTATACTTAAACAGTCGCCTCTATTTGCAGTAAGTTCTATTTCTATAGTTTCATCATTGATAAGAGCATATTCATTTAACTCTTTTCCAATGATAAGTTCTCCAATAGAGTTATCAAGTTCCATGATTCCGTCATTAAGTTTAGGTAGACCAATCTCTGTTGAACTACAAATCATACCATTTGATTCAACACCTCTTAGTTTTGCTTTTTTTATTTTAAAATCTTCACCTAGCGTTGCTCCAACTGTTGCAACAGCAACAAGTTGTCCTGCAGCTACATTTTTAGCACCACATACAATTTGCTCTATTTTTGTACCAATATCAACTTGACAAATATTGAGTTTATCCGCATCAGGGTGTTTTTCACAACTTTCAACTTTTCCAACAACAACACCATTTGGTATTAAAATTCTCTCTGTACTATCTACTTCTAGACCTATAGAGTTTAAAGCTTTACAAATACTTTGAGTACTAAGTTTTGATATATCTATGTATTCTTGTAGCCATTTTCTTGTAATAATCATCTAAATTGTCCTAATAGTCTAATATCGCTTTCAAATAAAGATCTTAAATCTCCAATTTTATGTATAAGCATTGCAAATCTTTCAATCCCTAAACCAAATGCATAACCACTTACATTTTCATATCCAACTGCTTTGAATACATTTTCATCAACAATTCCACAACCTAATACTTCAAGCCAACCAGTGTGTGAACATACTCTACACCCACAGCTTTTTCCAGTTTTATCATCTTTACAGAAGATACAAGAGATATCAACTTCAGCTGATGGTTCAGTAAATGGGAAGAATGAAGGTCGAAATCGAACTTCAACATCACCAAACATATGTGTAAGGAATTCTTCCATTACAAATTTTAGGTTGGCAAATGATACAACACCATCTTTTTCTACAACTAATCCTTCAATTTGATGAAACATTGGAGTATGTGTAATATCAAAATCTTTTCTAAATACAGTTCCTGGGGCAATCATTCTAATTGGTGGCTTTGTATTCATCATAGTTCTTATTTGTACTGGACTTGTATGAGTTCTTAAAACTGCACCATCATTACAATAAAAAGTATCTTGCATATCTCTTGCAGGGTGATAAGCAGGTAAATTTAATGCTTCAAAGTTATGAAAGTCATCTTCAACTAATGGTCCCTCTTCAATACTGAAGTTCAAGTTTTGAAAGTATGTTGTAATTTGATTTAATGTATCTACTACGGGGTGATATGCACCATTGTTTTGTGATGGTGTAAACATTGTCACATCTATTTGTTCAGCTTCAAGTTGTTTCTCTAACTCTTGTGCCATTAAAATAGTTTTTTGTGCTTCAAGTGCACTATTTATAGTTGTCTTTTGCTCATTTAAATTTTGTGCAAATGCTTTTTTTTCTTCATTTGGCACACTCTTCATCTTAGCAAATTCAAGTGTTAGCACACCTTTTTTACCAAGTATATCTATTCGTAATTGTTCAAGTTCTTCTAAAGATAAACTCGCGTTTACCTTATCTATCCATTCTTGCAAATGTATCTCCTAGTTGACCTAATATAATATTACTTAAGTCTCAAATATTTGCGATTATACTTAAAAATTTATTATAGTTTGGTTATACTTATAACTATAAAAATAAGAGGAAATTACTATGTGCATATTTTGCAAAATAATTGAGGGTGAAATACCAAATAAAACTATACTTGAAAATGACAACTTTTTAGCATTTGAGGATATAAATCCACTAGCTAAAATTCATGCTTTGATAATACCAAAAGTTCATGTACAGTCTTTTAATGAGATGACACCAAATATTATGGCTGACATGACAACTTTTATCCAAGAGGTGGCATTAACACTAGGTGTTAAAACTGATGGATACAGACTTATTACAAATATAGGTCAAAATGGTGGTCAAGAGGTTGGACATATACATTTTCATCTTCTTGCAGGTGAGCAGTTGGGTGCTATAAATTAATGCAGTATTTCGGAAAATTAAAATCTTTACACGATTTAGAATATATCACAAAATCATATTTATACATTCCCTTAAAAGATGAAAATAGAGAAGATATAACAATAGGTATTGATGAACTTAACCTTTTGATAAAAAAGAAAAATAAAAATGTGGCAGGTACAATATTTTTATACAATCCAAAAACAGCACCTTTAGGTTATGATATGAAAGAAAAACTTTCATATCAGGGGTTTAAATTTGA
>JGI10211J34971_10004142_pt1 | contig 11530 bp, 23 predicted proteins | sample Etolagsediment_FD_34971 | JGI IMG/M metagenome (IMG submission 34971)
AAATAAGTTTTGGGAAATATTATTTAGAATAAAGTTCAACGATAAGTTGTTCGTTGATATTTTCCGGAATTTCACTCCTTTCAGGATAATTCAGGAATTTACCGGCAAATTTTTCATCATCCCATTCTAACCATGAAAAACCCGATGATCTTGAAGCCATTGCTTCCATAACAATTTCTAGTGATTTTGACCGCTCTCTAATTGAGATAACATCACCCGGACGAACCAGCATTGAAGGAATATTTGTAATTCTGCCGTTTACCAGAATATGGCGATGAGTCACAAATTGACGTGCACCTGATCTGGTAGGAGAAATTCCAAGACGATAAACCACATTATCCAAACGTGATTCAATCAACTGTAGCAATACTTCACCAGTAACGCCTTTTTTCTTGGAGGCTTTGTGAAAAGTATTACGGAATTGCTTTTCAAGAATACCATAAGTGTACTTGGCTTTTTGCTTTTCAGCAAGCTGAATACCGTATTCTGAAGCTTTCTTTCTTCTCTTGTTCAAGCCATGTTGTCCGGGAGGATAACTTTTCTTTTCGAAGTATTTATCCGCTCCAAAAATCTGCTCACCAAATTTTCTTGAAATTCTTGTTTTTGGCCCTGTATATCTTGCCATTTTTTTACCCTTGTTTTAAAAATGATAAATAAAATTAAACTCTTCTTCTTTTTGGCGGACGACAGCCATTGTGTGGCAATGGAGTTACATCATTAATTTCGGTAACTTCGATACCTGAAGAGTGAATAGTCCTGATAGCAGATTCTCTGCCCGAACCGGGACCTTTTACATAAACCTTAACTTTTCTCAAACCGAGATCGAAAGCTGTTTTTGAACAGTCTTCGGCGGCAGTTTGTGCAGCATAAGGAGTATTCTTTTTCGACCCCCTGAAACCCATTTTTCCGGAGGATGACCAAGAAATAACCTGGCCTGCACTATTGGTCAAAGTAATAATGATGTTGTTGAATGAAGCACTAACATACGCTCTTCCGTATGGTTCGACCTTAACAACCTTTTTCTTTGTACTTTTTCCTGATTTACCTGATTTTGCCATCTTATAATATTCTTTTCTTTCTGATTATTTGCAAAACAAAAAAACAATAGATTAAAAATTAACCTGTTGGTGCTTTCTTTTTATTAGCAACAGTTTTCTTGCGACCTTTACGGGTACGTGCATTGTTTTTTGTGGATTGGCCTCTTAAAGGCAAACCAATTCTATGACGGATTCCGCGATAGGTACCGATATCCATCAATCGTTTGATATTCATCTGAACTTCTGAACGCAGCGCACCTTCAACTTTGTACTCATCACTGATCAAACCACGAATCTTATTTTGTTCGTCATCATCCCAGTCCTTTACTTTTTTGTTGATATCAACTTCCGCCCGAAGGAGAATCTCAGTAGCTATACTCCGGCCAATGCCGTGGATGTAAGTCAGTGCTACGACACCCCTTTTGTTTGTTGGTATATCAATACCTGCAATACGTGCCATAATTTATTATTGATTTATTGATTATTAACCCTGTCTTTGTTTGAACTTTGGATTTTTCTTGTTAATGACGTAAAGTCTGCCTTTACGGCGCACGATTTTACAATCGGCGGATCTTTTCTTTATTGAAGCTCGTACTTTCATGCCTTTATTTATTACTTGTATCTGAATGTAATTCTACCTTTTGATAAATCATACGGCGACATAGCAATTTTAACACGATCGCCAGGAAGAATTTTTATGTAGTGCATGCGCATTTTACCCGAAATATGAGCTGTGATTACATGCTCATTTTCAAGTTCAACCCTGAACATTGCATTACCTAAAGATTCAATCACGGTACCGTCCTGTTCTATAACTGCTTGTTTAGCCATAAATATTACTCAATTTATTAGTTTTTATTCTTTAAGACTTCTTCTATAAAATCAAATGTTGATAAAATTTCAGCTTTTCCTTTTCTAACCACTACATCGTGTTCAAAATGTGCTGAGGGTTTTCCGTCTTCGGTGCTTATTGTCCAACCATCCGATGCCTGAAATACTTTTTTCTTTCCCAGGTTAATCATCGGTTCAATAGCCAAAACCATTCCTTCTCTGAGCTCCTTGCCATTTCCTCTTCTTCCAAAGTTGGGGACTTCAGGTTTTTCATGCAGTTTAGTTCCCAAACCATGACCAACCAAATCTCTTACAACACCATATCCAAAGGATTCGCAATAATTCTGGATACTATAACCAATATCACCAACACGGTTGCCTGCAATTGCAGCCTCAATACCTTTATAGAGAGACTCACGGGTTATCCGAAGTAGTTTTAATACCTCATCATCCACCTGCCCAACTGTAAAAGTGAATGCTGAATCACCATAGTAACCATTTTTTTTAACACCACAATCTATCGAGATGATATCTCCATCCTGTAGTTCATATTTTCCTGGAATTCCATGTACAACCTGTTCGTTTACAGAAGTACATAGTGTGCCGGGAAAACCGCCATATCCTTTAAAACCAGGTATAGCATCATGGTCACGAATGAATTTTTCAGCAATTGCATCAAGCTCACCGGTTGTAATGCCGGGCCTGATATGTTTTGCAACTTCAGCCAATGTTTTACCAACAAGTAAAGAACTAATTCTTAACAATTCAATTTCTTCGGAACTCTTTATTAATGCCATTTCGGTCAAATAATCAATGTTCCTTCTACATTCCGGAAGATGATCTTCCTTTTATTCTTCCCGATTTTGTTAAACCATCATAATGCCTCATCAATAAGTGGCTTTCGATTTGAGATAGTGTATCCAATACAACACCCACCAAAATCAAAAGTGAGGTTCCTCCAAAGAATTGTGCAAATTGTTGATTAACCCCAATCAAACTAACAAAGGCAGGCATAATAGCTACAAGGCCGAGAAATAGTGATCCGGGGAAAACTATTCTTGACATTACTGTGTCAATAAAATCAGCAGTTCGTCTTCCTGGTTTTACGCCGGGAATAAACCCTCCATTTTTCTTCATATCTTCAGCCATTTGATTTGGATTAACCGTAATGGCAGTATAGAAGTAGGTAAAAATAACAATCATCAAGAAGAACACAAAATTATACCAAAATCCATTGATATTTGTAAACGTTGCTGCGAATCCTGTTAAGGATTCAGATTGAGCGTACTGAGCAATGGTAAGTGGGAGAAACATAATTGCTTGTGCAAAAATAATGGGCATTACACCTGCAGCATTTACCTTGAGGGGAATGTACTGACGAACGCCTCCATATTGCCTGTTTCCTACAACCCTTTTTGCGTATTGAACAGGTATCCTGCGTGTTCCTTGAACCAACAGAATTGTGAGTAGAATTACACCCACAAGGATCAGGATTTCAACAATAAATATTACAAGACCACCACCTTGTTCTTCCATTCTTGAGATAAACTCTCCGAATAAAGAAAATGGTAATCTGGCAATAATACCAATCATAATGATTAATGAAATACCATTACCAATACCCTTATCGGTGATTTTTTCACCAAGCCACATTACAAACATTGAGCCTGCAGTAAGCATAATAATGGATGAAATTCCAAAGAATGAAAAAATGGAATGCATTCCTGCAGATGAATCAAATGGATAAATTGCTTCAGCCGGTAATTGACTTACAATATTTGCTATGTAGGCAGGAGATTGGAAAACCAGGATGATTACCGTTAAATAACGTGTAATCTGGTTGATTTTCTTTCTGCCGCTTTCACCCTCCTTTTGCAATCTTTGGAAATAGGGTATAGCCATACCCAGCAACTGCACAACAATAGATGCAGAAATATAGGGCATGATACCGAGTGCAAAAATTGAAGCGTTCGAGAAGGCGCCGCCTGAAAACATATTAAGCAAGCCCAACAAACCACTTGATGTTTGCTGCTGCAGTGCGTCAAGCATTGCAGGATCTACACCGGGAAGTACCACAAAGGATCCCAGTCTGTATAGTAAGATGATACCTAAGGTGTACAGAATCCTGTTCCTTAGGTCTTCAATCTTAAATATATTGCGTACTGTTTCGATAAATCGTCTCATCAAAAATTAGATTTTTGTTGCAACTCCACCTAGTTGTTCGATTGCTTCCTGTGCTGTTTTTGAAAATGCATGTGCGGTAACTTCAATCTTGGATTTGAGTTCACCCCGTCCTAGAATCTTAATGAGATCCTTTTTCTGAGCCATCCCATGATCGATTAGCACATTAACATCAATAACAGTAATACTTTTTTCGTCTGCCAGTTTTTGGAGGGCGTCCAGATTAATACCCATGAATTCCTTACGGTTTATATTCTTGAATCCACCTTTAGGAACTCTACGGTACAATGGCATTTGACCACCTTCAAAACCTCTTTTTGACTTGTAGCCTGAGCGAGATTTTGCTCCTTTATGTCCTCTTGTTGAGGTACCTCCTCTTCCGGAGCCTTGTCCACGGCCTATTCGTTTCCTGTTCTTGGTTGAACCTTCCGCCGGTTTTAGATTACTTAAATCCATTTTTATTATTAGTTAGGATTGTTTACAATTCTTCAACTTCTACTAAATGCTTCACTTTATTGACCATTCCAATGATCTGTGGGCTTGCTTCGTGCTCAACCACACTTTGCATCTTCCTGAGCCCAAGGGCCTGTAAGGTCCTTTTTTGATCTATTGGGCGTCCGATTCCGCTCTTAACTTGCCTGATTCTGAGTTTACTCATTTGATTGGAATATTAATATTATTATCTAGCCATTAAATACTTTATCCAGAGAAATACCTCTCATTTGCGCAACAGTATATGGATCGCGCAATTGCAAAAGCCCGTTTATTGTTGCTTTTACAACACTGTGGGGATTGGAGGAGCCTTTCGACTTAGCGAGTACATCTTTAATTCCAACACTTTCGAAAACAGCACGCATAGCACCACCAGCAATTACTCCAGTACCTTCGGATGCCGGTTGCATATAAACCTGAGCACCGCTATACTTTCCAATTACTGCGTGTGGAAGCGTTCCGTTAAGAACCGGAACTTTAATAAGATTCTTCTTCGCATCATCGATTCCTTTGGCAATTGCAGAGGTTACTTCCTTTGCTTTTCCAAGACCATAACCAACAACCCCGTTTTCGTTTCCAACAACTACGATGGCTGAGAAACTAAATGTACGTCCACCTTTGGTAACTTTGGTAACCCTTTGAATACTGACAAGCCGATCTTTAAATTCGATTTCGCTTGATTTAACTCTTTTAACGTTTACGTTTGTCATAATTCCTTAAAATTTAAGACCCCCTTTTCTGGCGGCTTCAGCCAAAGCTTTAACTCTTCCATGATAAAGATATCCATTTCTATCGAAAACTACTTTCTCAATACCGGCTTCAATTGCTTTCTGCGCGATATCCAAACCAACCTTGGTTGCCTGTTCAGTCTTGTTTTCTTTGTTTTCCTGTTTTATCGGTGAAGAAGCTGAAATCAATGTTACTTTATTGAGATCATCAATCAACTGGGCATATATTGCTCTGTTGCTTCTAAATACCGACATTCTCGGACAATCAGGAGTACCTGCTAAAGTTTTCCTAATACGCTGTTTAATGCGGAATCTTCTGTACTGCTTTCTATTCTTTATTGCCATTTCACAATGGAGTTTTAACAGATTAAATATTATTACTGAACTATTAACTAGCGGCTGCTTTACCAGCTTTACGTTTAATTTCTTCGCCCTGGAATTTGATACCTTTACCTTTGTATGGTTCTGGTTTCCTGAGTGAGCGTATTTTTGCTGCGATCTGACCTACGAGCTGTTTATCCACTGATGTAAGTGTGATAAGTGGATTTTTACCTCTTTCGGTAAGTGCTTCAACTTTAACTTCCGGTGGCATCACCATCACAATGTTGTGAGAATACCCAAGGGCAAGTTCCAGTTGATTGTTATTTACAGAGGCTTTATAACCTACACCAACAAGTTCTTGTTTAATTGTAAATCCTTCAGAAACTCCCTGAACCATGTTGGCTATAATTGATCTGTACAACCCGTGCAATGATTTGTGACGTTTTTGTTCGGTAGGACGAGAAACAATAATACTTCCGTCTTCAACCTCAACTTTAATATCAGGATCAACTTTCTGGGTTAATTCTCCTAATTTACCTTTAACAGTAACAATATTGGCATCGTCAATTTTAATCTCTACACCTTTAGCTATGGTTATTGGTAATTTACCTATTCTTGACATTTCTAACCTCCTATATTTAGCTGATGTAACAAACTACTTCTCCACCAATTTTCTGTACCCGGGCTTCCTTATCGGTCATCAAGCCTCTTGAAGTACTAATAACCGCAACACCTAAACCATTAAGTACACGTGGTAATTTATCGTGGCTTTCGTATTTCCTAAGGCCCGGACGGGACACCCTTTTGAGTGATGAAATTGCTGAAAGCTTTGAAACCGGATGATATTTCAGCGCGATTTTTATTACAGATGGAAACTTATCATCAACAAATTTATAGTTGAGAATATATCCTTTCTCGAATAAAATTTTGGTCAATTCCTTCTTCATCTTTGATGATGGAACCTCAACTACACGATGATTGGCCATTATGCCGTTTCTCAACCTGGTGAGATAATCTGAAATCGGATCAGTGAACATTTTCTACTGCGTTATTTAATTCTTACTTTTTTACCAACTTGCTTTCTTCACTCCGGGGATTAAACCCTGCAGAGCCATTTCACGAAAATTAATACGCGAAAGCCCAAACTGTCTCATGTATCCTTTGGGTCTCCCCGAGAGGCTGCAACGATTGTGCATACGTACTGCTGATGAATTTTTCGGCAGTTTTTGGAGTGCTGTAAAATCGCCGGCTTCTTTCAAAGCAGCACGTTTTTCAGCGTACTTGTCAACGAGTTTCTTTCTCTTGACTTCTCTTGCTTTCATCGACTCTTTAGCCATAAATCAATCTATTTTTGATTTTTAAATGGTAATCCAAATGCTTTCAAAAGTTCAAGTGCTTCCTTATCGGTATTCGCACTAGTAACAAATGTTATATCCAGACCATTAATTTTAGTAACTTTATCCATTACGATTTCGGGGAAAATTATTTGTTCGGTAACTCCGAGTGTATAGTTTCCTCTACCGTCGAATCCTTTGTCGTTGATTCCCCTGAAGTCCCTAATCCTTGGAATAGCAACGGAAATCAGTCTGTCCAGAAATTCATACATCTGGTTGTGACGTAAAGTAACCCTAACACCAATTGGCATACCTTTTCTAAGCTTAAAGTTAGAAATATCTTTCTTAGATCGGGTAGCAACGGCTTTTTGTCCGGAGATTAGTGACATTTCTTCAATTCCGCTATCGATAATTTTTTTATCGGTAATAGCAGTACCTAAACCCTGATTCATCGATATTTTAAGCAATCTTGGAACCTGCATTGGGCTTGAGTAGTCAAACTTTTTGAGGAGTTCGGGATGAATTTCATCGCGATACTTTGTCTTAAGTCTTGGAATGTAACTCATTATTTAATTACCTCCCCTGATTTTTTAGAATAACGAACAAGTTTACCTGATTTTTCGTCCAGTCTGCGACCAATACGGGTCGGTTTTCCAGAACCATCAATAACCATAAGGTTAGATAAGTTAATCGGTGATTCTTTTTTTATAATACCACCTTGTGGATTCTGTGCATCGGGCTTTGCATGTTTTGTCACCATGTTGATACCCTCTACGATAGCTGTTTTCTTTTTGCCATCAACCAATAACACTTTACCTTGCTGGCCCCTGGAGTTACCGGAGATAATCATTACGCTATCACCTTTTTTAACATGTAATTTATAGTTTCCCATCTTATTCAGTTTTTTACAGTACCTCTGGTGCCAGTGAAACAATCTTCATATACTGTTTTTCTCTCAACTCTCTGGCCACTGGGCCAAAAATACGAGTACCTATCATTTCTCCCCCGGCATTTAAAAGAACAACGGCGTTATCATCAAAACGGATATATGATCCGTCGGGACGTCTTGCTTCCTTTTTTGTTCTAACAACAACCGCTCTTGAAACAGTACTTTTCTTAATGTTTCCTGATGGAATGGCACTTTTTACAGTGACCATAATAATGTCACCAATGCCTGCGTAGCGCTTTCTGGTTCCACCAATTACACTAATACAAAGTACTTCCTTGGCTCCGCTGTTGTCTGCTACTGTTAATCTGGATTCTTTCTGTATCATGACTACTTACTTAGCTCTTTCGATAATTTCTACTAATCTCCAACATTTGTTCTTGCTTAGCGGTCTTGTTTCCATTATCCGCACAGTATCGCCGATATTACAATCATTTTCCTCATCATGAGCTGTGAACTTTGATGATTTTTTTATAAACTTCTTGTAAATCGGGTGCTTTACCCTGCGTTCTACCTGAACCGTAATGGATTTATCCATTTTATTACTGGTTACAAGCCCGACACGCTCTTTCCTTAAAGATCTTATTGATTCGGTTTCCATTATTATCAAATCTATTTTAATGTTCCTTCAAGTTGTCTCTTACGGATCTCTGTTTTCAGTCTTGCAACTGTTCTACGGTAATCCACTATTTTATTTGGGTTCTCGAGGGGTGACACCGCATGATTTAGTTTCAGCTTTGCCAATTGTTTCAGTTCCTCTTCTAACCTTTCCATCAAATCGTCGTTCGACAATTCTATTATAACGTTTTGTTTCATATTTCCGACTTATTCGAAGTATTATTCTGCGTAATCTCTTCTTACTACAAATTTTGTGGTTACCGGCAATTTTTGAGCAGCCAGTCTCATTGCTTCCTTGGCAACTGCCAAAGAAACGCCGTCGGCTTCAAAAAGTATTCTTCCCGGTGTTACTCTTGCTACAAAATATTCAGGAGCACCTTTTCCTTTACCCATCCTAACCTCTGCAGGTTTTTTGGTAACGGGTTTATCAGGAAAAATTTTAATCCATATCTGACCTTCACGTTTCATATAACGTGTCACGGCCTGACGTGCTGCCTCGATCTGACGCCCGGTTAACCAAGCTGATTCGAGCGTTTTAATTCCGAATGATCCGAAAGCAAGCTGGTTGCCTCTGTTGGCATTGCCCTTCATCTTGCCTTTTTGCTGCTTTCTGAATTTCGTTTTTCTTGGCTGTAACATTTCTTATTATGTTATAATGTATTAAAAACTTACTTTATTTTCTCGGTTGGCGCGGTTGTCTTGGTCCTCTTGGCCTTCTGTTTCCGCCACCTGATCCACCACCAGGTTGTGTTTTTTGCTTTTTGTCGCCTGAAATAATGGGAACAATTTCAGGTTTACCATAAATCTCGCCTTTGCAAATCCATACTTTGATTCCTATTCTACCATAAGTAGTGTGGGCTTCTGCATGTGCATAATCAATATCAGCACGAAGTGTATGCAATGGTGTCCGGCCTTCTTTATACATCTCATTTCTAGCCATTTCGGCACCACCCAACCTTCCGGAAATTAAAACCTTAATTCCTTCAGCACCAATTCTCATTGTTGAGGCTATCGATGTTTTAATAGCACGCCTAAAAGATATCCTACCTTCAATTTGCCTTGCTATTGCACTTGCAACAAGCGCTGCATCAAGTTCAGGTCTTTTTATTTCGCTGATGTTAATCTGAATTTCTTTGCCGGTAATCTTTTTCAACTCCTCTTTCAGCTTATCAACTTCCTGACCTCCCTTACCAATAATAATACCTGGACGGGCAGTATTGATAGTAACTGTAACAAGCTTTAGTGTACGCTCGATGTAAATTTTTGAAATACCTGCTTTCGAAAGACGGGCGTTGAGATATTTTCTGATTTTATCGTCTTCTAACAGTTTGGCTCCAAATGAATTGCCACCGTACCAGTTAGAATCCCAGCCTTTAATGATTCCTAACCTTAATCCGACCGGATGAGTTTTTTGTCCCATTAATTATAATGATATTTATTATTATTCTCAGTTAATTATTCGGTATCAGCTATGTTATCTTCTCTGCTTGCAAGTACCACAGTTACGTGATTCGAGCGCTTTCTGATTCGATGTGCCCTTCCTTGCGGTGCAGGACGAATACGTTTAAGTACTCTTGCACTGTCAACCATAATTGATTTTATGTATAAATTATGATCTTCCATTCTAACACCTTCATTCTTTTCCTGCCAGTTTGCGAGTGCCGAGAGAACAAGTTTGTACAAACGACCAGCTGCATCGTTGGGCTTAAATTTCAAAATATTTAAAGCGGATTCAACATCTCTTCCCCTCACCAAATCAACCATCAATCTCATCTTTCTGGGTGAAGTAGGGCAGTTGTTCAAGCTTGCCATGAAAGTTTTTTTCTTGGCTTCTTTTCTAACATCCGCTGATATTTGTTTACGTGATCCCATGATAATTTATACCTTTTTTATTATTTTACTTTTTATTACCGGCATGTCCTCTGAACTGCCTTGTTGGAGCAAACTCGCCCAACTTATGACCTACCATATTTTCAGTTACATAAACAGGAATAAACTTATTTCCGTTATGAACGGCGATGGTCAACCCAACAAAATCAGGAGAGATAATTGATGCTCTTGACCATGTTTTTATCACTGATTTCTTAGCTGCAGCCTGACTTTCAATTACTCGTTTCTCGAGTTTATAATGAATGTAAGGACCCTTTTTAAGTGAACGACTCATGTTATCTATAATTTTCTAATTATTTCTTCCTTCTTTCGATGATGTATTTACTCGATGCTTTTTTCTTAGCACGTGTTTTATAGCCTTTTGCCGGAATACCTTTTCTTGACCTTGGTAATCCACCTGAAGCACGGCCTTCACCACCACCCATTGGGTGATCAACCGGGTTCATTACAACACCTCTTACGCGAGGCCTTCTGCCTAACCAACGGCTACGCCCTGCTTTTCCTGAAACTTCCTGGCTATGATCCATATTTGAAACAATACCAATAGTAGCTTTACAGGTTTGAAGCAACAATCTTGTTTCGCCTGAAGGAAGCTTAATTACTGCAAACTTACCTTCACGTGTCATTAACTGTGCGTAAGAACCGGCACTTCTTGCCATTTTACCACCTTGTCCTGGTCTTAACTCGATATTATGTATCAAAGTTCCAAAAGGAATTTCGCTCAGGTATAGTGAGTTTCCAACATCAGGACTTGCACCTTTACCTGCTGTAATCTTAGTTCCAACTTTAATTCCGTTTGGAGCAATGATGTACCTTTTTTCACCGTCTTCGTATTGAACGAGTGCAATACGTGCGCTTCTGTTAGGATCGTATTCAACAGTTAACACCTCTGCGTTAACGCCTTCTTTATCTCTCCTAAAATCGATTTTACGATATTTTTGTTTGTGACCTCCGCCAATATAACGCATGGTCATTCTACCTGAATTATTCCTACCGCCTGATCTTTTCTTTGGTTCAAGCAAACTTCTTTCCGGTTTATCGGTAGTAATTTCATCAAACGCACTAATAACTTTGAAGCGCTGACTCGAGGTCGTCGGTTTGAATTTTTTTAAAGCCATTTATCTTAAATATTGCTGTAAAAATCAATTGTTT
>JGI10211J34971_10004144_pt1 | contig 11529 bp, 9 predicted proteins | sample Etolagsediment_FD_34971 | JGI IMG/M metagenome (IMG submission 34971)
TGCAGTTTAATAAGCTGTTCTATGAACGACTAATCAAAGGTCAGGATATTACTTTATTCTCTCCAGATGTATATGAAGGTAAACTATATGAAGCATTTTTCTCAGACCAAGAAGAGTTCGAGCGACTCTACCTACTGGCAGAAGCTGATGGAAGCATTCAACTTAAGAAGACGCTTAAAGCAGTAGACATCTTTGCAGCAGTAGCTAATGAGAGAGCTAATACAGGACGTATCTATGTGATGAATGTAGATAACGCTAATAAATATGGAACATTCGATGAAAAACAAGCACCGATACGACTTTCAAACTTATGTCAAGAAATCGACTTACCAACCTCACCAATGGGAGAACCTGGAACAGATGAAGGAGAAATCGCATTATGTGTACTCGCTGCATTCAATCTTGGTGTATGCAGTCCTTCCGAGTATCCTCATCTGGCTAGGGTTATTGTTCGTGCTCTCGATAATCTAATTGACTATCAAGACTATCCTATCAAGCAAGCTGAGAAGATGAAGCTACGTAGAAGTCTAGGTGTAGGTGTTACAAGCTATGCTTACTGGTTAGCTAAACAAGGACTTAAGTATACAGATACCCAGGCACTAGAAGACACTCATAAGTTATTTGAGACAATCTCTCATAGTTTGATTAGTGCTTCTGTAGAACTAGCTAAGGAGAAAGGACACTGTGAGTTGTATGAAGAGACGAAATGGGCTAAAGGAATTCTACCCATCGACAATTATAAAAAGGACTTGGACACCGTTTGCAACCCAGAGTTACAGATGGACTGGGAGACTTTACGTGAGGAAATGCAAGAGCATGGGATTAGAAACTCCACACTTATGGCTCTCATGCCGAGTGAAACTTCATCGCAAATCACCAACTCAACTAATGGCATAGAACCTCCACGTGGTTATGTGACAATTAAACAATCTAAAGATGGTATTGTACCACAAGTTGTACCTGAGCTACAAAAGTATCGTCACAGTTACCAACTACTCTGGTCACTTCCAAGTAACAAACCTATTATTGAATTAACAGGTGTTATGCAGAAGTTTGTTTGTCAAGGTATTAGTACAAACTTTAACTACAATCCTGGTGCTTTCCAAGATGGTAAGCTACCTATTAAGGTTGTTATGCAAGACTTGTTGAACTACTACAAATTAGGTGGTAAGCAAATTTACTACCACAACACAAACGATGGAACTTCTGACCAAGGTATCGAAGACGATGGTTGTGCAGGAGGAGCATGTAAACTTTAATACATAAGGAGAGAATATGGACAACAGTTACACAGGTACTTTAAGTCAAACTGAATGGGAAAACTATTGGAGATGGTCTGGGGTTACTAAGTTTGTACAAGCACAGCAAGACCTACTTGACAATGGTTCTGCTGCTGTATCCTCTCCTGGTGCAGCTCTTATCAAAAAGTTCTTAGAGCCAGTGGAGACACTTGTAGCTAAGAGGGTGACTGATGGGTTTTATACCAAGTCAGGGAAAGAGAAAGCTGATACTGCAAGACCTGTAGAATACTATGCAATAGTTAATACAAACATTTCCGTATCAGCCTACCTTTCATTAGAGTTTATTATCAATAGATTAATGAGAAAAAGTAGAGCTGTTGAGTCTGCTATGAGTCTTCGAGGTTATAGTGCTATTGCTTCTGGTATTGGTGCTATCATTGAAAGAGAGGCTCAGGCTATGTTAGCTTTTGATGACAAATCAGCAGTACATAAGTTCTTTACTAATACATTCTCTAACACTCCTCGTGGTGTTCAATCTAAACAACAAGCCTTTAAAAAGATGATATCTGATTATGGTTGGGAAGATTGGGGCACTGAGAAGAGAGCACGTATTGGTGCTGTATACCTATGGGCTATGGAAGAGATGGGACTGATTGAAGTTAATACATTCTCTCGTAAGGGGAAGAAAGTTACTTCTACAGTCTCTTTAACTCAAGGCGTTATTGATTGGATATTTTCAAATGTAGAGCACGTTAGTTCTTTCTTTAGCACTAATATGCCTATGATTGAGAGACCTCTTGATATCTCTACAGAGAATAACTCTTGTTTCTATACAGATAGTGTACGTAGATTATCTTACTGTTTCACTAGAGACTCTAAGCATAACATTGAGAATGCTCCTATTGTAGTTGATGCTATTAACAAAGCTAAGAATGTACCTTATGAGTTAAATGAAAAAGTATACTTTGTTGCTAAGTCTTTGTTAGCAGAGGACAGAGCACCTAAGATTCCTTCCTTCCCAACTGAACCTGAGTTTCCTTTTGATGAAGCTACATTTGACAAGAACAATCTAAGTCCTGAAGAGAAAGATTTGTTCCATGCATTTAGTTCAGCTAAGGCTCAGTTCTATGCTAAGAGACACGAGGTTGAGAGTAAACGATTAGCTGTTAGTGCTACAATGAATGTAGCAAGAGAGATGTACAATCAGAAGTATCGTATTGGAGCTACTAAGTTCTGGTACTCTTACTTCCTAGATTTCAGAGGAAGGCTATACCCACACACTAGAGCACTTAATATACAAGGTGCAGACCTAGACAAAGGTATGGTACAATTCCACAACAAGAAGCCTCTAGGTTCTCGTGGGAAGTATTGGTTAGCAGTACATGGAGCTAACTTGTTTGGAGAGGACAAAGTTTCTTTAGATGACAGAGTTGCATGGGCTAAGAACAACACTGATATGATTAGATATGTTGCACAGAATCCAACTAACAAAGAAGCTGTAGATATCTGGGGCAAGGCTGATAAACCTTACCAGTTCCTTGCTTTCTGTTTCGAGTGGGATAGAATGCACATTGAAGGAGATAGCTTCTTATCCGCCATTCCTGTTGCTATTGATGGTTCTTGTAATGGCATTCAAAACTACTCAGCAATGTTACGTGACCCTGTAGGAGCAGCAGCAACTAACCTTACAGACTCAGCATTACCATCTGATATTTATAAAGAAGTAGCAGAGGTTCTTGAACACAAGTTAACAACAATGGATGATGACACAGGCTACGCTAGAGATTGGCTATCACATGGTATCAACAGAAAGTTAACTAAAAGACAAGTAATGACATTACCTTATGGCTCTACACTCTATTCCTGTAATGATTACACTAAGCTGTATACAGATGAGAATTGTAGTCAGATATGGACAACACCTTTTGATAGAGTTAAAGCAGCAGGTTGGTTAACTCCTTTGCTATGGGACTCTATTGGGGAGGTTGTGGTTAAAGGTCGTGAAGCTATGGATTGGTTACAAGATGTTGCTAAGTTAGTAGCAGATACAGGTAATCAGGTATACTACACAACACCTCTTGGACTTAGAGTTAGATTCAAGTATGCTAACATCAAGAGAAAGCCACTTAAGTTAAGATTTCAATGGAGAGACAAAGCAAGTGACTGTTGGGATTAAAGAGAAATCTAAACCTAACAAATCAAAAGCTTCTACATCTATTGCTCCTAACTTTATTCACTCTCTAGATGCAAGCCACTTAGCACTAACAATACATTACTTCAATGGTGAGATGCTACCTGTCCATGATAGTTATGCAACTCATGCTTGTGATGTTGATGAGCTTTCTTTTAAAACAAGGAAAGCATTTTATGATTTATATAAAGATACAGACCCTTTAGAGAATTTAAGAAACTCTTTACAAGAAGCTTTTGGAATGGACTTACCTGAAGCTCCACAGAAAGGAGAGTTTAATCTTAAAGAGGTATTAAGAGCAACATATTTCTTTGCTTAAAAAGAGTGTCTGCGTAGTAAGAAGGAAGGAAAGTTTATGAATATATTCAATAGTATATGTAAGTATTTCTGTAAGAATTCTATAAAGGACATCTATCTAGATGATAAAAGAGTTCTCGAAGAACTTGATAGGTTATTTCCTCCATTGGAGGTTACTCCTGAAACATCTAAAGAAGAGGTTATGTTCAATGCTGGTCAAAGGCAAATCATATCTCATATTCGTTATAAACTAAACAGAGGTAGATAGCGTGATTGATGAGATATTGGAGATTCTGTCAGAAGTAGAACACAAACAAGACTCTTTCCTGACTAAAGAGTATTCAATAGACTACGATAAAGCAGAAGACTATCTAAATAATATACTGAAGTATCCTGAACACTTCTTAGTTTTACAATTAGGTAAGTCGTTCTTAATAGCAACCTGTGTGGAATATGACTTTTCCTATGATAAGGTTGCAAATATACCACACATAGTCTCTTTAGATAACAATGGTAAAGTTTTGTTATCTTTAGCAGAACAGTGGGCTACAGAGAAAGGTGCTAAGTTTATAACTGACGTAACTAACTACTCTGTAAGAACTGGGTATATTAAACTTTATGAGAAAAGAGGGTATGACCATATTGGTTATTCATTTAAGAAGGATTTATAGGAGGTAAGATGGGTATAGAGACAGCAATCATAGCTGGTAGTCTATTAGGAGCAGGTGGGGCAATCTACTCAGCACAAGAGACAGCAGCAGCTCAAAAGAAAGCAGCAAGTAGACAAGCAGCAGCAGTCAGACAACAAACAGAAGCCATGAAGAAGATTGAAGCTTCTAAGACAACAGCAGCACAAGAACAAGACTTCACTGAAGACCAAGCAGAAGTGCAAATTGGTGCAGATGAAGACTTACTTTTAAAAAAGAAGAAAAGAAAATCACGTATTGACCTACAATCTACAGGCACTACATCTTCTACTGGTTTACAACTTTAGGAGATTATATGACTGATAAGACAGCTAAGGAAAGGTACGAAGAGTTATCCAAGCATCGTAATGATGTTGAGAACAGAGCAGAGCAATACGCTAAGTGGACCATCCCTAATGTATTCCCTGATGAGACATCAACTGATACCAATACAATGACTAATGCATTGAACTCTATTGGTGCTGAAGCTCTTAACAACTTAACGAATAAGCTTTTGTTAGCTTTGTTTAGTCCAGGTAATCCATTCTTCCGAGTGGACTTAGAACCCTCGACTAAAGTTACAGTTATGCAGATGCTAAACCTAGAAGAAGAAACACAACTTGATGCTATTATGTCTGGTGTTGAACGAGAGTCTATGAAGGTTCTTGGTCGTAAAGGTTTAAGAGATGCAGCATTCTCTGTCATACAGCAACTTATTGTTACAGGTAATGCCATGTTGCACTACCCTGCTAATAGACCTATGGTTGTATATACATTACGAGACTATGTAGTTGACAGAGATTCCTTTGGTGGGATTAAAGCAACTATCATTAAAGAGAGAAAAGTATTTGGTTCACTATCACAAGACCTAAAAGCTATGGTAAGCACCACTAAGTCTTACAAAGACTCTGATGAGGTTTGCTTCTATGTTTGGTCTCGTAAGCGTAGTGATGGTAAATATGAGGTTACACAATGGTTAGAAGACACTAAACTGTCTGATGATGATACCAAAGGTGTTTACCCAGAAGAACGCTTGCCTTATATCCCTTTAGTGTGGAAACGAGCAAGAGGACATAACTATGGCACAAGCTTAGTTGAAGAGTATGCAGGTGACTTTAAAGCACTAGAAGTATTAACTGATTCATTTGTTAAAGGTCTAGCCGTAGCAGCAGACTTAAAACAATTAGTTAACCCTGGTGGTATAACAGACATTGAAGATTTAGTTAAGTCAGAGTTTGGAGCTTATGTACATGGTAGAGCAGACGATATCTCTGTACCACAGTTAAACAAAGTAGCAGACTATAAACTATTAATGGAAGGTATTGACTCCTTCTCTAAGCGTATTGCAAGAGCTTTCTTGCTGTCATCCGTTGTAACACGAGATGCAGAACGAGTAACAGCTTTTGAAGTACAGCAACAAATCAATGAACTTGAGACAGCGTTAGGTGGTGTGTTTACTAAACTATCCACAAGTATGCAGAGACCGTTAGCAGCACTAGCTATGGCAGAAGTAGACTCAGAGTTATCTAAGAAGAACGGTATTGAACCTATGGTTATCACAGGTATTGATGCAATCTCTAGATTCAACGAGATGTCTAATGTTCAGATGTGGCTACAGGATTTAGGTCTCATTAATCAATTACCACCACAAGCAATCCAAGCCTTGAACCTCGAAGCTTTAGGTTCTTATATGGCTTCCTCTCGTGGTATTGATGCAGATAAGTTTGTTAAGTCTCCTGAGCAAGTGAAGCAAGAGCAAGAAGATATGATGCAACAGCAGATGCAGATGCAAGCACAAGAGGCAGGAGCTAATGCAATGGCTCAAGGTATGACAGAATAAGGAGAGAGATTATGTCAGAAGAAAGTACACAGGTAGAAGACGTAGTTGCCCCAGTTGAGGGCTCCCCTTCTACCGAACAAGATTCAACACAAGAGGTCGAAACTGTAGTTGCTACAGAAGAAACCCCTTCATCTGTTGAAGAGGTAGTAGAGGAAACGGAAGGTGACGTTGATAGCACACCGCAAGATGAATCTACTGTCGAATTTGTTGAGACTGGTAATGAAGTATTTGATGTATTAGGTAAGACACTTGTTGAACAAGGTCTAAACCCAGCAACATTTGCTAAAGAACTAGAGTCTCAACTACAAGAAGGTTCTGATGATGTAACCTTAAGCGAAGAATCTTTTGCTGAACTCTCTGAAAAGTTTGGAGAGTCAATGGCTAAGTTGATGGAGACTCAGTTTGTTAATGAGTACAAATCACAAGTTAAAGAAGCAGATAATCGTAAACAAGAAATCTTTAAGCTATTTGGCGGTGAAGAGCAACTAACACACATGGCAGATACTCTGCGTTCTGAGAAGAAAGCTTCGGAAGAAGACCTGAAAGAATTAGGTGAGATGTTAAGTGCTGGAGGAATCCAACAAAAAGCAGCAGAGAAAACTATTAAGGAGTTATATATGTCAACAGACACTTTTGAACAAGACCCCCAATTGCTAGATGAAGGGGACAACGCACAACCTGTAGGAATTCAGCCTATCTCTCGTTCCGAGTATACAAAGGCTAAGATGGAAGCAATGAATAAAAAAGACTATGCTACCGTTGATGCTCTTAATAAAAGAGCAGAATACACTATGACTAAGAAAAACCAATATTGGAAATAAGGAAATAATTTATGGCATTACCAACAGATTCAGCTCACCTATCACGCCCAGGTCAAGATGGTGGGACAGGAAACTATGACGCATTATTCATTGAAGAGTACGGTGGATTAGTAGACTTAGCATTCCACGAAACTTCTGTAATGAAGTCTTTCTTGAATGTACGCTCAGTAATGGGCACAAACACAGTGAAGAACTACCGTGTAGGTGAAACATCTCTATCTGGTGTTACTCCTGGTGTTCGTCCAGACGCTTCTCCAACTAACTTCGGTGACGTATCAGTTACTGTTGATACAGTTGTTGTAGCTCGTAACAACGTCTTCTTACTTGAAGATTTACAGAACAACTATGACGCTAAAGTAGAACTAGCTCGTACTCAAGGTGAGCAGTTAGCTGAATACTTTGATGAAGCTGCTTATATTCAAGCAATGAAAGCTGCACGTTCTGCTGCTCCTGCTAACCTACCTGGATTCCAGGGTGGTACAGTTGTTGAGTTAGATGCAGCTACTGATGAACTAGACCCTAACAAGTTAGAAGCTAAGATTCTATCTATGGTTCAGGGAATGGAAGAGAAGAAAGTTAAGGTACGTGGTACTCAGTTTGGTACTACTGGTTACAATGGTGTTTCACTATTTGTATCTCCTGCTCAGTATTACACTCTTCTTCAGAACGATAAGTTAGTTGATTCACAATACTCTATGGGTAATGGTGACTACGCTGATTCTCGTATCCTGAAAGCAGCAGGTTTACCAATCAACACTACCACTCTTCTTCCACAAGAAGCTGCTGGCGCAACTGGCCACTTGTTGTCTAATGCAACTAACTCTAATGCGTATGACTATACAGCAGCAGAGGGTGATGTACGAGTTCTAGGTTTCGCTCCACGAGCAGTCCTAGCTGGTGAGACTATCTCTTTACAGTCTGACATCTGGTATAACAAGGAAGAGAAGCAATGGTTCATTGACTCTCACCTATCATTCGGTATGGCTCCTGACCGTGCTGAGATGGCTGGTGTTGTAGACAAGTACCGTGCATAAGCCTGATTAAGATTGCCCCTTCGGGGGCTTTCTTATATTTAGGTATTGATTTTAGTATTTAAATATAAGGAATAAAAATGGCATTAGGAATGACAAGATTAAATGCAATCAACATCTGCTTACGAGCAGTAGGGGAATCTCCTGTATCTTCAGAAGACTCACAACACCCTTATGTTATTGCAGCAAAGAATGTAATCGCAGATAAGAATAGAGATATTCAATCTAAAGGTTGGTTCTATAATACACAGAAAGATATTACACTACCAAGAGACTTAAACCACTTTGTATACATACCAAACAACACACTAGCTATTGACACTAACGATGTGCTTGGAGCTATTACAGTTCGAGGTGATAGATTGTATGATATGTATAGACATACTTTTGAGTTTGAAGCAGGTGTTATCTTAGATTTAGTAGAAGAGTTAAACTTTGAAGAGTTGCCTTACGTTGCAGCAAAGTATATTGCATACTCAGCAGCAGAAGAGATGCAGTCTTCTTATGAAGTAGAACAACTTAAAGTACAAATATTACAACAGAAACTACAAGAAGCTAGGATTGATATGAATAAGTTACAGAGACGTAATAGTAATTCTAATTCTCTAGCTAATTCACAATCACAGAAACTGTTATCAGCACAAGCTATGTCAGCTAACGGTCTCAATCCTAACATCATTGGAGGTTAAATATGGCAGCAGTCGAAGGAAGTTATAAGAACCTTTTGCAAGGAATGTCTCAACAACCACCTCAATCAAGAGGGGATGGGCAGTGTGAGCTACAAGTCAATATGTCTGCTGACCCTGTTAATGATTTAAGTAAAAGACCTGCTTCTTTCAACATCAAGACATTTAGTTTAGATGTAGACCCTGCTCGTTATAGATTTCACCAGTATGACCGAGGAGATAACGAAGAGTATCTTATCTATGTTGGTAATGGTGAAGTCAAAGTCATGGGACAAGATGGAACAGATTACACAGTTGATGGTGGTATTTCTTCTTACTTGAACTCTACAAATGAAGTTGAAGATATTTCTCTTACTACTGTAGGTGATATTACATTAGTTACTAACTCTACTGTTAACACAGCTATGACAAGTAACTTATCTACTTCTGTATCACAATCAACTATTGATATTAAAGGTGGAGCATGGGCAACTGTGTATGCTGTATCTTATGAGAATATAGCTACAGGTGCAACAGGTATTGTTGAATACAGGACCCCTTCAGGTGTTGGTCGTACAACAGACGTTAATGGGAATGAGTTAGTTCCTATTGACCCTGAGTTAGATTCAGAGAAACTTAAACCATCAAGTATTGCCACAGAGATAGCTGCATTATTGAATGCACAGATTTCTGGGTGTGCAACTGTAGAAGGAAACTTAGTGGTTCTTGATACAGCTTTAGTTGGTATTGCTTCAGCAACAGAAGGTCGTGGTGGAACATTTATTAACTTTGCACACGATGTTATAGACTCTCCTGATGATTTACCTAAAACCTCTGCGGTTGGTCGAGTCATTAAGATAGCTCCTAGTGGAGCAGGGGATGATGGAGATTACTTTGTAAAGTTTGAAGCTGATAATGATTACGGTGAAGGTCTTTGGAAAGAGTCTGTTAAACCTAATGTTCAATATGAAATTGATTCAGCAACAATGCCTCATGCCTTAGTTAGATTACAAAGAGCAACTGGTGAGATTTACTTCCAGTTTACTCCATTAGATGAAAGCACTTATACTAACTTCATAGATACCTATACAGTACCTAGATGGAGTGATAGAGTAGTTGGTGATGAAGACACTAACCCTATCCCTAGTTTTATTGGTAATTCGATAACATCTATGGGACTATTTCAGGAACGTCTGTTCTTCTTATCAGGAGAAGCAATTATCTTCTCAACCTCTGATAACTACTGGGACTTCTTTTATACAACAGCATTGTCAGTAATTGATAGTGACCCTATAGACTTCACAGCATCAACTGGTGAGGTGAATGTTCTTAAACATGGTGTACTACATGATGGAGACCTTTTACTTTTCTCAGACAACGCTCAGTTCGTTGTGAGTGGACAAAGAGTATTGACTCCTAGTGCAGCAGGTATGGTAGCTATTACATTCTTTGAATCACGGTCTAAAGCTAAACCTCTTCCTTCAGGGCGAAGTGTTTATTTCCCTGTAGCTTATGGAGAGTTTAATGGATTACGTGAACTTCAAACAGATGCTGTATCAGCAACAAGGGATGCACCTCCAATAACATCACATGTATCTAAACTAATTAAAGGCAATGTTACTAAAATGTCTAGCTCAAATGAAGCTGGAATTATGGTACTATCTACAGATACCTTAGATAATAAACTATATGCTTACGAGTATATTTGGCAAGGTGAGCAACGTGTACAATCAGCTTGGAGTTATTGGGAGTTTGATAAAGACTATAGAGTAATCTACCATTTTAATAATAAAACAGTATTATTTGTAGTATTACACAACCAGGTTACAGACCAAATGTTTTTAGCTAAAGTACAACTTGATGACTTCTTGGACAATTCTTTTGGCTTTAATGTATACTTAGATAACATTGTAAAATTACCTGTTATTGGAGATAATCAAGTAACACTACCTTTCACTCACAGTGACATGATGATAGTGCAAGGGGACAACTGCCCATACCCAGGAATGAGAGCAGGGGTTTACACAAACCTTTCTTATGATGGGACAAGTGAAACTGTTACTTTAGATACAGCTATGCCTGGCGGGACTGTTATTGTTGGGATTCCATTTACAAGTCAGTATAGACCTACTAGACCTTATATAAAAGACAGTAAAGGTACTCCTATCACAACAGGAGCGTTAACTGTCTCTAGGTTTATTTTAGCATATAGAGACTCTGGTTATATTGAAGCTACTCTTACAGGTAAATATAGTGGAGAAGTCTCTGGTTTATTGACTGGTCGTATTTTAGGTGAAGAAGAAAACAAAGTCGGTGTTGCTCCTATTGTATCTGGTACAGTGAATATCCCTGTATTACAAGACCCAGGAAATGCTTATATTACAATTACTTCTAACGATTACCGACCTATTATCCTTACAGATTTAGAATGGGAAGGGCAATTTAGTAAGAACAAAAGGAGAATTTAAGTATGTCTTATACAACAGCAGCAGCCAATGGTATTATGTCATTTGGTTCATCTTATGCGTCTGGGTTATTAGCTCAGTCGCAAGCTGACTCTGAGGCTATCATTAGCCAAGCTATGACTGAGTACAGGAAAGTACAACAAGAAATACATAACAATGCAGCAGATAGAAATGCTCGTGAACAAACTAATATCGTGTCTATGAATCAGTTATTTGCAACAGCAGATGCTCAGAAACAGAAGATGGATATTAGATTAGAAGCATTAGCCCAGGCAGGTAAAGCATCTGTCAT
>JGI10211J34971_10004145_pt1 | contig 11529 bp, 8 predicted proteins | sample Etolagsediment_FD_34971 | JGI IMG/M metagenome (IMG submission 34971)
GATATCGGCCAACTGCTGGACAGCGAGCAATTCAGGGAGCTCACCTACAAGCTGCGCCGGGATTTCGCTACCAATTACAAAAGTCGCATTATGCGGACGACAGAACATTTTGACGAACCCAGGTGGTTCAGGCTTTAACGGTTTCTCTGCTTTATTTTAAAGTGTCAACGCGGAAACAAGACAATCATTTAATCAAGGAGGCAGAATCAATGGCAAAATTTTTGGATCCCCATGATATTCCCACGATTCCCGGTACCGAAGGTTGGGAAAGGATGTACCCCTACCACTACCAGTTCACCACCGATGATCCGGAACGTGCTGAACGGGAGAGCAAGCAACTCTGGTACTATGACGGCCTTCACTATCCCGAACCCCACTACCCTTTTGACCTCATCTGGGATGAAGCCTGGTTTCTGGCCCTTTCCCAAAACAACACAAGGACCTTCCTGGTCCCCCCGGCCAATGGCATAGATCACCGCATCGTCAATGGACGGGTGTACATCACACCCATCGGGATCGAGAGCCCCGAAGAAATCCAGGAACGTATTCCCGTCTTCATGAAACGTGCTGGCTACTATTATGAAAACTGGGATAGCCTGTATGAAAACTGGAAGGTCAAGGTCAATGAGTTGATCAAGGACCTGGAGGCCGTTGATTTCAAATCCCTTCCCGACGTGGAAGATGAGTCCGTTGTCTTCGGAAACACGGGTATCGGAAGCGGTTACCATCTCTTGACCCAGTATGATGAACTGATCCACAAAGGCCTCAAGGTCTGGCAGTATCATTTTGAGTTTCTGAACCTGGGATACGCGGCATATGTCACTTTTATCAATACGGCCAACGCCATCTTCCCCGGGATCCCCATTTCCACCCTCACCAAAATGGTTTCCGGCATCGATGTGGTCATGTACAAACCCGATGCGGAACTGATCCGGCTGGCCAAACTGGCCATCGAAAACAAGATTGAAGAGATCCTTTTGAAGCCCGGCTCGGCCGCGGAAGTCATGGCTGCACTGGACAACAGCCCGGAAGGCAAACACTGGCTGGCGGAGCTGGAAAAAGCCCGTTACCCCTGGTTCTATGTTTCCACGGGCACCGGCTGGTATCACCACCACATCTCCTGGAACGACGACCTGGACATCCCATTTGAGTCCTTGCGCATGCACATCAAGTCCATACAGGCCGGCAAAACAGTGGGTCGACCCACGGAAAAACTGATCGAAGAGCGGGAAAGAATTATCGAAGAATACAGATCCCTGATCGAAACCGACGAAGACCGGGAATCCTTCGACCAGACCCTGGCCATCTCACAGAGGGTGTTTCCCTATGTGGAAGATCATCTGTTTTACGTAGAGCACTGGTTCCACAGCCTGTTCTGGAACAAAGTCAGGCAGGTGGGCGACATCCTTCAAAAGGCCAACTTCATCGGAGATACGGAAGACATCTGGTACCTGAAACGGGATGAAATCCGGGATGCCCTGTGGGATTACGTCACCGCCTGGGCCACCGGCACCATTGCGCGGGGGCCTTCCTACTGGCCCAAGGAGATCGCGTGGCGGAAAGGGGTCATGAAAAAATTCCAGGAATGGACCCCGCCGCCGGCTCTGGGTACACCTCCCGATGTGGTGACCGAACCCTTCAGTATCGTCCTGTGGGGCGTCACCACGGATGTGTTGAAAAACTGGCTCAAAGGCGTGGAAGCCGCGTCCGGAGCAGGTGCCGATGAATTGATGGGCGCACCCGGCTCCTCCGGCGTTGTGGAAGGAAAGGCCCGCGTCATCAAGGATGTGAAAGAGCTGGGCCTTCTCGAAGAAGGCGAAATCCTGGTCGCCACCACCACCTCCCCCAGCTGGGCGCCCGCCTTTACCAAGATCGCCGGCGCGGTGACCGACGTCGGGGGCGCCATGTGTCATGCGGCCATTGTCTGCCGAGAATACGGTCTGCCGACAGTCGTGGGAACCGGCAGCGGTACCGCAACCATTAAGACCGGGGATCTCATCCGAATTGACGGAGACGAGGGAAGCGTTCGAATCCTGAAACGGGCCTAGCGTCTGCATGGAAGGATGCCCCCGGGGAATTTGAGAGGGCATTCTTCCTGACTCTTGTTACAACCATTCATGAATATGTTGGAGTAATTATGGGAGACATAGACAAAAGTAAACGGCTGACCCTCTGGTATGAGGAGCTGCTTGGAAAGGATTTTGAGCTCGTCGGCAAAAAAAATGCCAATCTCGGCGAGATGATGAAAAGCGACATCCGGGTCAGCCCGGGATTTGCCCTGACACTTCATGCCAACGACATTTTCATCACGGAAACCGGCATCAAGAAGGAGTTGGAAAAGTATATCGGTTCCCTGGGTGAGGTGACCTATGACAAATGTGTGGCAGCGGGTGAATTTTCAGTAAAGCTGATCGAAGATGCCGCCGTTCCCGCCATTATCGTGGATGAAGTGGGCAGGGAATATCAAAAACTCTGCCAACTGGCGGGTGTCAAGAATGTCCCGGTGGCGGTACGATCCAGCGGCGCCGTATCCATGCCGGGCCAGATGGAGACGTACCTCAATATTCGGGGCGAAAAAGATCTCATCGAATACGTCAAGAAAACCTGGTCAAGCGCCTATTTTATTGAAGCCATCACCTATCGTATGAACAAGGGCATGGGGTATTTATTGAACATCGGGGTCGGCGTACCAAAAATGGTCAACTCCAGGGCTTCCGGCGTCATTTTCACACTGAATCCGTTAAACGGGGACCGTTCCAAAATATCTGTGGACGTGAGCTATGGACTGGGTGAAGCGGTGGTCAGCGGCCTGGTGACCCCTGACAGTTACCTGGTGGACAAAATCACCTTTACGGTGGTCAAGCAAAACAAGGGGAGCAAGGAGATTCAATGCGTCTATAACGAAGACGGCAGCGACATCAAGACCGCCGATGTTCCGGAAGCGGAACGGAATAGATTCTGCATCGCCAAAGATGAGTTGATGGAAATTTGCAAAATTGCCAAAGCCATCGATAAATACTACGGCAAGCCCTACGATATCGAATTCGGTATCGACGCGGACCTCCCCTTTCCCGAGAATGTCATTATCCTACAGGTACGTCCGGAATCCGTTTGGAACAAGAAAAAAGAAGTGGCCGCGAAAACCGAAATCAAAAAAACCGCCATGGACCGGATCATCAGCCAGTTGGTAACCGGCGTTAAGGTCAAATAGAATACCCCCGGATCGGCTGGCCGGGCATCCCCCTAATTGGCGGGCACCCGGCCTCCGACCTTTCTGAACACCCGCGATAGAATCGCCCTTACACCAAACTGAAAGAAATCCTAACGTCTGAAGCAAATCTATGTCATAATGCCATATGGCATTCAGCTGAGAGGAAGCGAAGAAATTGGATTATCTGATCGGTCTTGAAGACGACCTGGGCCTGGACCCAGACGTGGTGGGACATAAATTTGCATCACTTGCGAGAGCTGCGCGAACTGGATTTGTTGTTCCATCAGCCGTGGCCATCCGGGTTGAAGCGAACGAATTTTACCGCCGGAACAAATCATGGCCTGAAGGGCTTCAGGAAGAAATCATGGACGCGGTCGAAGAGATGCTTCTTTCCGAAGGGGTTTCGGCACGTTCGTCATCCACACAGGAGGACCTCGGCGACAAAAGCTTTGCGGGCCAATACGAAACCTATCTGAACATACATAATGGGACTGACTTACGGGAAAAGATCGAGAAATGCTGGCAAAGCGCCGCATCGCAGCTGGTCATGGACTATCTCGATCATCAGGCCCCCGCTCATGAAGCGCCGCTCATGTGTGTCATCATTCAAAGAATGATTCATGCCAAAGCCGCGGGGGTGGCCTTCAGCCGAAATCCCCTCTACCCCCTGAAAAACGAAGTGGTCATCGAAGGCATCCCCGGCCTGGGCGAAAAACTTGTCAGCGGCCACGTGACCCCTTACCGTGTGTTTGTTCGAAATGACAGGGTCGTAAAAGATGAGACCGCTTTTCTGAAGAACCCATCGGACCACGAATTGATGAAGACTTTAAGCTGGCGGGACATCGCCAAAATGGCCAGACAGGCTGAGATCCATGCCGCCGGGAAACCTCAGGACATCGAATGGGCCATTGATCATAACGGCACGCTATGGCTTTTGCAGTCCCGCCCCATTACCACCCTCAAAGAAGCAGATCTCAACGCGCCTCCCGGGACCTGGACCCGTAAAATTGCCGAAGATCTCTGGGCGGATCGCCTGACGCCTTTAATGGCCGATGTCATGATGAGAAACGCACCCCGGTTCGACCTCTCAAAAAACTCGGCATTCCTGAAGATGCCGGTGATTCAACCCAGTTTATCCGTCATCAGGGGATATCTTTATGTCAACTGCGACAGTCTGAAAGAGGTTCTGGCACTGGTTCCCCATAAATTCCGCGTCAGTGAACTCCGGTCTCTGTTTCCGCCGGGATTTGAAATTGATTCCGTACCTTCACCCTCTTTCTCAAAACTGTTTCGTCTGGCTGTTCGGGCCATAGCCTTGAGCATCATCCGGCCACAGGGAAATCCTTTGTTTTGTAAATTGCTGACACGCCGCAAACTGAAAAAACTTCAAGAACGCCTGGATAAAACTGAACGGCTGCCCAATGCCACGGCGGAACAGGCGCTTTCAAAAACCGATGAATTTCTCGAAATCCTGGCGCTCCTTCAGGAAAACAACCAGTGGCCCTATCTTTACGCCACACTTTTCACATGGGCCTTGAGGTGGCTGGTAAAAGACATGGGCGGTCTGGAATACTCAGATTTCCTTCACCTGCTCAGCGCCAACACCGACAACATTACCACTCGGATCGAACTTGAAACGAGACGACTGGCGGAAGCATTCATAAATGATGAAGCGGTTCTTGAAAGACTTTTAAGCGACCCTGAAGAACTTTTAGGGGATCTCCCCCTTCCCATTCAAGAAAAATTCGACGGGTTCCTTTCCCAATACGGATGTCGATCCCGCCACAGAACCCTTTACCTGAAACGATGGATAGAAGCGCCGGAAGAGGTTCTGGGAATGCTGGCTACCCTTATCAGAAGTTCACCAAATGGCGGCATGAAGATAAACACTCAACCGTCCGATTCCGTTGAAAGGATAAGGCGGAAACTGACCGGAACCCCACGACTCCTGCTTCGAACGGTTTTGAGGTTTACCTGCAATTTCTTAAACCTGAGGGAGGATCTAAGGTTTTTTTTGGACAAAATCCTCTACCGGGTCAGACAATCGGTACTGACAGTCGGAAAACACACCGGCCTGGGTGAAGAAGTGCTGTTTCTGACGCGAGCGGAATTGGAACAGTTGATGGAGGGCAAAACCGTTTTTGAAGAAGTCAGGCAGATGGCCGTGAAAAGGCGAAATGCATTCCTTAAAGAATCTGATGTGGTCACATTTTATATTGACGGCAGTCCCATGGATGAACTACCGTCAGAGGGAAACATTCTTTACGGCATCGGCACCAGTCCCGGCAGGGCAACGGGGCGGGCCAGAATCGTAGATGATCCAACCCGCCAAAGCATTCAGAAAGGGGACATCCTGGTGGCCAAAAACACGGACCCCGGATGGACCCCCATCCTGCGAATCGTCAACGGCATCGTGGTCGAAGAAGGGGGGATCCTGAACCATTGCTCCATCGTGGCACGGGAGTTGGGGATCCCTGCTGTTGTGGGCGTACGGCAGGCCACACGTAAAATACCCGAAAACGCAAGCATTACCATCGACGGCGGCCTGGGGGCCGTTCAAATGGCGGAAGATGGCTCACACCCCACTTGAGCAAAGGAGACGAAATGTCAATGGCTAGAAATCCAAATTCAACGGATACCGGCGTCGCAAATGCCATCACGGATTGGCTGAATCATGCCATGGGGGGCCTGGCCTCAGACACCATCGCGTACCCGATCATCGTCATCATCGGCCTGATGATCATTGTTTGCCTGATTTACCTGTTATTCAGGTTCCTGATCTTCAGGCCAATCGCCAAGAGCCGTTTCGCTTCCAAGGGCGTAAGGCTGAACCAACTCCTGAAGAGCAAAGTGCTGGGGAGCATGGCGAGCATCCTCGCGATCATTGTGGTCAACATTATTCTCGACGTGCTGCCGGGACTAACCCAAAATTTCCACGACCTGACGCATCGGGTCATCGATGCCTTCTTAATTTTCGCCATTGCCCGGATGATCGTAAGAATGAGCCGATTTGCGGATGATTACTACTCGAGCCTGCCATCGGTCAATCGCGACAAAGCGTTTCAGGGATATATCACGGTGGGCTCCTTCATCGTCTACAGCGTGGCCGTTATCCTGGTCCTTGCAGCGCTTCTGGGTAAATCCCCGACTTACTTTCTAACAGGGCTGGGAGCCATGTCGGCGGTTCTCCTGATCGTCTTTCGGGATACGCTTCTGTCCATGTTCGCCAACGTGATTGTCACGACCGGCGATCTGGTACGCGTGGGGGACTGGATCGCGGTGAACGACACCGATGCCAACGGGTACGTCATCGAAGTCTCGCTAAATGTGGTGAAAGTGCAAAACTGGGATCATACCATCACCAGCCTGCCCACCTACATTCTGATCCAGAACTCCTTCACCAATTGGCGGGGAATGTTCGACTCCGGGGGCAGGCGCATCAAACGTTCAATCCTGCTGGACCAGCGTTCCGTCAGGACGCTCACCGAAGAAGATCTGGACCAAATCCAGAAGATCCCCCTGATGGACAAAGCCCTNGCNCTTGAGAAAGAGGCGGTGGCCGGTAATCCCGAGTGTGCCGATGGCCTTCTGATCACCAACAGCGGCCTTTTCCGTCAGTACTGCCTGACCTACATTCTGCAACATCCGAAAATCCACCACGACGGGATGACGCTCCTGGTACGGCAGCTGCAGCCCACCGAAAATGGTCTTCCGATCGAGCTTTACTGTTTCACCACCGACACACAGTGGGCGCTTTACGAAGGCATCCAGGCGACGATCTTTGACCATCTGCTGTCATTGCTTCCCGCCTTCGGTCTGCGCGTGTTTCAGGCCGAGACTGATTTCGCGGAACCGGACCCCATATCGAGAAAGGTCGATCTTGAACCCGGATCGCTTGTTTCCCTGGGATCTGTCCCAACAAAGACCGGTTCGGAATCCGGCCCCCATCAGATGAATTGAGGTTTAACCTAAAACCTGCATTCAACTTTTCTAAAATGAATATAAACATATAAATTTCAAAATATTATTTCAATCATAAGAACTTTTGGGCGACATCGAAATGCTGTTAGAAATTCAAGCTGCTTTTTTCAAAAAAGTGGCTACGTATTGTAAAGGCAAGATGATGGTGTTGCTATCCGATAGTCATAAATTCCATAAAATTGCATGTATCTTGACAACAGATGTAAACATGCCGACCGCCTCTTTTCGAGTTCATTTGGGGCTAATAAAACGGCCGTTAATTGCAAGCGATTTCCTTGCGAAAACTGTGTTCGTCAGAAGTCTCGTATGCACCCTTTTTCCAGTGCCTTATTCTTCAATATAAATCAAATTCAGGATATAACTTCTTTGCGCATTCAGGGCAAATGCCATGGGAAAAAACTGCTTCGGAGTGTTTAGAGATATAGTCTTCCAATTCATTCCAGTAACCTTTATCATCACGAATTTTCTTGCAACTGGCACAAATGGGCAGCATACCGCTTAGTTTCTTGATTTCATCGAGGGCGCTTTGCAGGTCCGCTATGATCTTCTCCCGCTCCGCCTGGAGTTTTTCTTTTTCGCCAATTTCCAGATGCAGTTGTTCGTTGATTGTGCTGAGAGATGCTGTCCTTTCCCTAACGATATCTTCAAGTTTTTCCTGGTCCTGCCTCAGTTTCCACTCAAGGGCTTTTTGGGCCGCAAATGACGCTTGAAGATTTTTTTGCATTTTATTAATGGTTTTGCTTAGATCATCCAGTTCGTCCGGATCGGAATTTTTCTGAATTTCCATCATCGGTTCATTCAATGTGTCAGGGGATAATGAAGCGGTATGCGACTGTATGGTCAACAGACGCACAATGACATAGCGGTAAGTCAAAACAAACATGAGGACGGAAACCAAAAGGATAATTGCCGCCTGCGATAATCCAATGAGGAGCACTTCTCGAATTATTTTATGGCTTACATAATTCGGATCTTGTTCGACATGGAGGTGGCCCAATTCGTACACTTTGCCATTGTAGGTATGACTAATTTGAAAATCGTGGACAAAGCCCATATCCGGGTCTTTTTCACCTGCTTTGAATTTGATGCCGCTTTCTTCATGGATATGGGCGGATTGAATCCCCGGCATCTGATAAAGGCTCATCAGAATAACCTTGATAGTCTCTTCATCATTTTGCCACAAAGCTGATTGAATAATTTTGCCATAGTTTCTTCCAATTTCTTTGAACTGGTTTTCTAAACCCCTTTTTTCATATGACCAGGTCAGAAAAGCTGTGACAGCAAGAGAAACCAACATCAGCATCGACGCGGAAATGATGAGTCTATAAATCAGACGCTTTACAAGTACACTTTTAGAAAGGTTGACAGATGTCTTCAGCATTTTTTCAATTGGCACGGTGGGGATTCATCATTTCATCATATAATTTCTGATAGGTCCCGTCCTGTTTTAAAGTCTTGAGGGTTTCGCCCAGTTGAACCGCCAATGCTTCATGCCTTTTGCTCAGATACAAAAAGTTGGGCACAACAGCGAGGGGTGGCTCAATAAATCGAACGCCTTTCAAGCCGAGTTTCTGAACCATAGCATAACCGGCCATTTTTGTAATCAGCACCACATCTGCTCTATCGGCGGCCAGAAGCTTGAATAGAAGTTCCTTGTTTTTCACCTTTGTGACGGATTTTGCATTTTTTACATGACGGTCAAAAATCTTCCATCCCGTTATATAAGCCACGTTTAACTTCGATAAGCTATCCCATCCGTCGATGTTGATATCCTTGCTCTTTGAAAACGCCCCGAAAATAAAGTTTCCTAAAGGTTCCGGAACCATAACAATATTGGGATAGATTGATGTCAACCCGGCAATCCTGGGGCCATCCCCATCATCGATCCCTTCATTAACGTTGATTAGTGACCGGCCAACAGGAGGTGTGGATCTGGTGACACTGATATTGTTTCGCGCACAGGCTTCTTCAACCAATCGAAAGAAGAAGGCCTCATAGGGAGAATGAATGGTGCAGTTGATCGTTAGATGTCTATCCTTGGCCCACGATATAAATGGCATTGAAAAGATGCAGAAAATTGTAATCAGGATTGAAATTCGCTTACTTTTCAGTACCATTGGAAATCAACCCTCCATTAATCAATCGCAAAGTAACAAAGCCAAAACCGTTTAGTTTCGGGAGTATGCCTCAAAGAATTTTTCAGGGTCCGCTTCATCAAATGCGTTTTCACAAACCGTATCTAGCCATTCTTGAATTTGATCCCGGTAGTCGTCGGTACCCGCTTCCATGCCACAGGACCGGCATGTCACTTTGGTATTCACTCAACGGCCGTTTAATTCAGCAGGACCGCCGCAGAATATACAGGTCAGTTGGGGCATCCGTTTCTCCCTTTAAATCTGGTCCTCATGGCCTTCCCGAATGGTTTTGAATCTGCCGCTGGCCGTATTGAGATCATAAATATTGAAGTTGGTTTGAATGTCAAATCCCTCGTAATGGAGCGCAAAGTTCAGCGATGCCGAGCCGTCTTCACCGGTTCGAATGCGGTGAAACACGCCGCGCGGCCAGACCAGCATGGCCGGTCCATCGTAAAGGATGCGGCCATCTTTTTCAATATGGTCCGCCCGCACCACAAAGTGTTCCATTTTTTCATAGCGTTTTCTGTAAATGTCCACATATCTTGTTCCCTGCAGCACCAGGAGATTATCGTCCTGATGAGGGTGCATGTACCAGGGCCTTTCCACATCGCCAACGGGACCTGGTGAAACGGCGTTACGTTTGTGAATCACACGATCCACGGCATCAATGCGGGGAAGAGCCCCCATGGGAAGGCAGTCAAAGGAGACGTTCAGTGTTCGTCTGAAAGGGGTCAGGGGGATAATGCGATAGAATGTCTCTACCTCTTCAAAAACTTCATATTTCTGGGACATATCCTTGCCTCCAATGTTGCTCCGCAAGCCTCGCGCTACAGATAGAGTTTGCTTTTCTTTTTCACCGGCGTTTCCGGAGTTTCTTTATCCATCTCCATTTTGAACCGGAATGAACCGCTCATATCGTTGATTTTCAAGACCTCATCAGGACAGATTTGAAGGCAGTGCAGACAGCAAATACATTTTCCCGCCTGTGCCTCACCGATTTTGGCCTCTATAGCCCCAGCCGGACACTCCTTTATGCGTTAGAAATAAGAGCAGTCGGTAACCTGCCAAAAGCCCACTTTGGGCCATCTTACAATCACCTTCTTTGTGTCCTTTTTTCCATACCATGACCACATCTTCGCCCATGTGGCTGTAGGCATTCTATGAATTCATCATGATGATGTCAAAACCGAAACACGGATCATGGAAGAACTGATCCTCAAGCATCGCAGTCGGGTTCCGTTGTCTGGAAAAGTTTTCCTGTTTCTCTATTATATTCCCCGAACCTCAAACATTGGATATCTTGGCAGAGTCAAACATATTGGCAGCCCAAAAAGTGTGCAATATACTGAAGGTGACGCTGTTGGTTAGAAATGATATATAATTGAGAGTATCCAACAGTTCCGAGTCCATAGTACTGATGGGACTTTCCGGTTCGCATTAAAGCCTTTTTTAACAACCCTTTCAAAATACACCGGTAGATCAAAGGCCACCTTCTAAACTGGAAGGTATTCATATTCCAGCTGGACCGATTGCTTCTGCATTTCTTCATGTAGCCACTATTGGTTCATTTTATCCAGCATTTCTCCAAAGTCAATGGTGGAAAATTACAGATAACCTCAATAAAATGGAAACTTTATTGTTGGACGCGGGAAGCGATGTAGGCCTCATCATTTTTCCAGAGTTGGCCACCACGGGGATACCTAAAACGAAAGCAGAAGTCGAAAATCTAGCGGAAAATTTGGAAACTGGATCCAGTGTAAAAAAACTTGTGGAGTTGGCCAAAAAGTCAAATGCTTACATCGCTACTGGCATTGCGGAAAAGGCTGATGGGCTACTTTACAATTCGGCGGTCCTGGTTGGGCCTGATGGTGTCGTTGGCAAATACCGCAAACTTCACCTGACCAGTGTTGAAGGGTCCCGCACCGATAACCTTAGGAGCAACAGATATCCCCTTTGCGGATCCAATCATAAAAGGAGATGACCCTCATCATTGGCATCTTGCGAAAGGAAGGGCATTCGATAATGGAACCCATGTTGCCTTCAGCAACCAGTACGGGAACGGAATGATGGGCCTTAGCGGCATTTTCGGCTTCGATCCATGGGAATTTCCTCGACCTGAGGTATGGGCATCACCCGACAAAGAAGAGGTTGTCTCTTTTACCATGGATACCACCAGTACAGATCCTAATTTTCCTTCTAATC
>JGI10211J34971_10004148_pt1 | contig 11525 bp, 6 predicted proteins | sample Etolagsediment_FD_34971 | JGI IMG/M metagenome (IMG submission 34971)
GAGCCGACTCTCGCGGCGGGGGGCGACGGTTCGGTCTACGTGGCCTGGAACCGTTTCAGAGACGGCGTGGGAGATTCGCTACGAGCGGCGCGCTACTCGGTAGATACTGATGGCGCGCTCACGAGTGAAGCCGAGTGGGAGATCGTTCCGCCCGGCCCCAAGACCTATCTGCTCCATCCGTACCTGGTCGGAACGGACGACGGCGCCTTCCTGCTCTACTCGACCGAAGTCAACGAGAACGACTGGGAAGTCATGGCGGTCCCGTTGTCTGCCGGTGGCCCGGGCAAGGCGATCGCGGTCAGCCGATCGCCCGGTATCGACGTCAAGCCTACAGGCGTGTGGACCGGCACGACACTGGCCGTGGCCTGGGAAGCCAACCCGACCGGACGCCGTGTCGTGCGTGTCGCGGAGATCGCGAACGGAACGGCGGGAGCCGCCGAGACGATCAGCGCCGCGGATTGCTCCAACTACAGTCCCAGCATCACGGCTCTGCCAAACGGCGAACTCGCCGTAGCCTGGCACAGTTTCCGTCAGCACAACTACGACATCTACCTGACCCGCCGTTCACCCAACGGTGCATGGGCAGCCGAAACCCGCCTGACCACAGCGCCGGCAGTGGACCGGCATCCTCGGTTGTTCGCCCGCGCCGGCGATCTGTGGATCGCCTACGAAAACGCCATGTCGGGCGGCTACCGCATCGGCGCCACTGCCCAGCGCCACCTGCTCGTAGGCAAGGTCGATGCGGCAAACAGACTCACGGCCCCCGGCGGACCGGTCAAGTCGCCCCTGAGCGGCCGATGCGAATCGGCGACCCCGGTCGCGGACCCCGCAGGCCGGATCTGGGTCGCCCATCTGCGTCCGCGAGGACGTCGCGAGGGCTGGGACACATTCGTTGCCGGGCACAGCGGCGCAGCCTGGATGCCACTCCAGCGCGTGTCCAGTTCCCTCGGCATGGACCGTCGCCCGGGGGCAGCAGTCGCCGGCGATTTCCTCGTGGTGGCGTCCCAGAACCAAGGCAAGCTACTGAAGTACAACGACATGAAGCAGACCGCCGGTGTCTGCAGCGATGTGGGTCTGTTCGCTCTGGACCTGAGGAAAGCCAATCCCGCCGCCACGATGGAAATCGAGCCGTTCGCCGAAGAGGAAACGGAATATGAACCCGGTCAACTCCGCCAGAGCTTCGGCGACAACACGGACCAAGTTCCCACTATCACCTACAAAGGGCAGACGCTCAAACTCGTCTATGGCGACCTGCACGAACACACCGACGTATCCCAGTGCAACCGCCTCGGCGACCAGTCGCTCGACGAAAGCTACCAGCACATGCGCGACATCGCCCGCCTCGACTTTGCCGCCGCAACGGATCACGGCTACAACATCACCCCTTACCTGTGGAACTACACGGCCAAGCTGGCTCGCATCAATTACGACCCCGGTCGGTTCATCACGTTCCTCGGGGAGGAGTGGACAAGCACGTTCGAGAAATACAGCGACAAGCACCCCTACGGCTATTACGGACACCGCAACCTCATCTTTGCCGACGCCTACATGCCACGCTGGTGGAATGCCCAGGATGAGCAGACTCCGGCCGACGTGTGGGCCGACCTACGGAAGATGAATGCCAACTTCGTCCAGATCCCCCACCAGATCGCCGACACGGGCAACGTGCCCACCGACTGGGACTTCACCGACGAAGCAGCCCAGCCAGTGGCCGAGATCAACCAGGTCCGCGGATCCTACGAATACAAGGGCGCCCCCCGCGAAGCCAACCGCAGCACGCCCGCAGGCTGGTTCATACAGGATGCATGGGCGCGTGGCATCGTGATCGGCGTCATCGCCAGTCCAGACCACGGAGGCGGCATCGGCAAGGCATGCGTCTACGCCACCGACATGACGCGCGAGGCCATTCTCGACGGCATGCGCGCACGACACTGCTTCGGAACAACGGCGGCTCGCATCGTACTGGACGTCCGGGTCAACGGGCATCTCATGGGAGAGAAGATCCCCGCGCCGAACGGCCAGCCGGTGACAGTCGACGTCAGCGTGACCTGCCCCGGAGACATCGACCGCATCGAGGTCTGCCGCAGCAACACGTTCATCTACTCCAAGCAACCCGAAGGGCGCGCCGCCTCGTTCACGTTCACGGATGCCGACCCGATCGAGGGCAAGAGCTACTACTACGTGCGGGTTATCCAGAAGGACACGGAGATAGCCTGGAGCAGTCCCGTCTGGCTGGGCTATTGAGTTATGGGCATCGGGCACCATCACGACGGCGGACATGACCATGGCGGCCTGCTGGGAAGCACCCGCTTGCCGGCAATGGTTGGCGCGTGCATGCTCCTGTCCGGCACAGGTATTCTGAGGACGGTCGCAGGCGTGCCCGTGAATGCAATCGCCGCTGTGGCCGGCAGCCTTCCGATCCTGATTGCCGCCCTGCGCGAACTCCGCCATCTCCGGCTCTCCGCCGACCTGGCGATCTGCATCGCGGCCGGCGCGGCTATTGCCATCGGTCAACACTTCGTCGCGGCAGAGGTGATCCTCATCATGCTGATCGGCGGCCTCCTCGAGGACGTCGCCGTGGGCCGCACACGGAGCGCGATCCGGGCTCTGATGAAATTGCGTCCCCGCGAAGCCACGGTGCTCCGTGACGGGGAACCGGAGCGCGTCTCTATCGAGAAGGTCACACATGGGGATATCGTGCTTGTGTCTCCCGGAGAGAACATCCCGGTCGACGGCCGGGTCCGGGACGGGCACTCCGCCATCGACCAAAGCCCCTTGACAGGCGAATCTCTGCCGGTCGACGTCGCCCCCGGTTCGCAGGTCCTTGCGGGCACGGTCAATGGCGCCGGCGTGCTGCGTGTCGCGGCCGAGAAAATCGGTCCGGACACCGCCTTCGGTCGCATGGTTCACCTCGTCGAAGAAGCCGAGACTCACCGAGCGCCGTCCCAGCGCCTGGCAGACAAGTACGCCACGTGGTTCCTGCCCGTCGTCCTCGTGTGCGCCGCCGGAACCTATCTGTGGTCGTCGGACATCGTCCGGGCCGTATCCGTGCTGGTCATCGCCTGCCCGTGCGCGCTTGTACTGGCCACGCCCACGGCAGTCTCCGCCGGGATCGGACGCCTGGCACGGCGTGGCGTACTCGTGAAAGGCGGCGCCGCCCTGGAGAACCTGGGCCGCTGTAGGTCGATGCTCCTGGACAAGACGGGCACGCTCACTCTCGCACGCGTCAAGATAGCGGACGTTGTGTCAGTGCCGGGCGTCGGCGCAGCCGACCTCATCGGCGCGGCCGCGGCCGTCGAAATCGCGTCGGAACACCCCGTGGCTCGCGCGATTATGCGATCTGCGCACGAACGCCGGGTCGACATCCCTGACGCATCCGATGTCCGGGCCGTCCCGGGTCAAGGCATCGAGGGACACATTGGCGGAGAGACCATTCGCGTCGGCTCCCGGGGCTTCCTTGAATCGGCGGGCGTCGGCGTTCCCCTTGACATGGGTCACCGGGCTACGGTTTTCAAAGCAGAAGGCAAGACCTTGGTGATGGTCTCGGCCAACGATCGTTTCCTCGGCATCCTGACTGCCCGGGACCAAGTCAGGGACGAGGCGAAAGCGGCAGTGGCCAAACTGCGCGAGCTGTTTCCGTCTGCCGTTTGCATGCTCACCGGGGACACGAAGGGAGCTGCCACTGCCCTCGCCGCGGAGATCGGGATCGACGACGTCCGCGCCGAGCTCCTGCCGGAGGACAAGACCCGAATCGTGCGGGAGTTCGGGATCGACCACGGCCCGGTCACCATGGTCGGCGACGGCGTCAACGACGCGGCGGCCCTCGCCGTAGCCGATGTCGGCATCGTGCTCACGGACGTGGGCACCGACGTCGCTGTGGAAGCGGCCAGCATCGCCGTTTTCGGCGACGGTCATCTGGAGAAACTACCCGAAGCGGTCCTCTTCTCGCGCCGCGTGCTACGGACGATCCGACAGAACATCGTCCTCTTTGCGCTGGGCGTGAACACACTGGGGGTCGCCACCGCGGCAGCGGGTTGGTTCGGCCCGGTTGCCGCCGCGCTTCTGCACCAGGTGGGATCGCTCTTCGTGGTTGCCAACTCCCTGCGCCTCCTGTGGCACGGCGCGGACGTCGCACGGGGTCTCCGCCAGGTGTGCCGGCGTTCCGCCTCGACCGTCGTCGCCGCGCGCCGGCCCATTATCGCCACAGCCGCAGCGCTGTACATGCTCACCGGGGTGTTCACCGTGTCCCCCGATCAAGTCGGGGTCGTGCGCCGTTTTGGACGTGTACAGCGTCCACTGGCACAACCCGGTCTCCACGTCCGCCTGCCATGGCCCATGTCGAAGCTCGTGCGCGTAACGCCTGACCGCGTCGAGCGTATCGAGATCGGGTTCCGCACGGATGTGCAGACGCTCGCCACAACGCCGCCGGCATACGAGTGGAACATCCAACACCGCGGCGGACGTTACGAGATGGTTTCCGAGGAATCCCTCATGACGTGTGGCGACCAGAGCTTCCTTGACGTGAACGCCGCCGTCCATTTCCGCGTGTCCGACCCCGCCAAGTTCGCATTCTCGGCGCGGACACCGCGGGACATCGTTCGCGCTGCGAGCGAGAGCGCGATCCGCGGGGTCATCGCCAGGCGCTCGTTGCAGGATGTGCTCACAGACGGCAAGTCCGGGATCGAGGAAGAAGCCCTCGGGGCCGTGGCCGACACGATCGCATCCTACGACATGGGTATCGATGTCCGCTGCGTCCATCTCCAGGACGTTCATCCGCCGTTGGACGTGGTCGACGCGTTCCGGCAGGTGATCGATGCACTCGAAGAGAGAGATGCCACGGTGAACCGCGCCGAAGGGTACCGCAGTGAACAGATCCCCGTGGCTCGCGGCCAGAGCGCCGTGATTCAGGAAGGCGCGGAAGCGGAATACCTCGAGACCACAGCTCGCGCCCACGGTGCCGCGACAGGGTTCGAGAGCCTCGTGGCCGGCCGTGCTCTAGACCCCAATCCGACACAAGTCACCGATCGCCGGCTCTATATGGAGGCGTTGGAGAAGGCCTTGGCCGGGGCCAGACTCTCGATTGTCGAGCCCGACTTGCCCGTCAAACGCGGCCTCGTCCTGGTCGGCAGCGAGAGACTGCGTGCTTTGCCCGCGACCGGTGCCATACCCACTCCCCTCAACCAGGAAGAATAGCTGGTTGAGACAACGACTCCAGGCCAGTTGCGCCCAGAGGAAGCTTGATGCACACTCATACCCCTAAGTCCCTTCGCCTGCCGCTTGCGATTGGCGTGATCGCGTTCGTCATCTGGCGCAGCTTCGTCGCGGTCGACGAGACCGAATTCGCCATCGTCACGCAGTTCGGGAAACACGTCGCCACCCTGCGCGACGCCGGCCTTCACCCGATCTGGCCGTTCCAGTCCGTCACCCGCTTCGACCGCCGTATGCAGCTCTACGACCCGCGGCCGTCCGAGTTCCTGACAAGCGACCCCAAGAACATCCTCCTTGACGTCTACGTGTGTTGGCGCATCGACGACCCCCTTGTCTTCCTCCAGCGAGCGACCGATCGAGCGGGGGCAGAGGCGCGTCTGCACGACATTGTCTGGGCCGAGCTCGCGGCAGAGATCGGACGCAGCCCTCTTTCGGACCTGGTTTCCGATCAGCCCGGGGAGATGAAGGCCCGAACCCTCCTGGAGCGTATCGCCGAGGCCTGCCGCGCCCAGGCAGGCGAGGCTCTCGGGCTGGAAATCGTGGACATCCGCCTGAAACGGATCAACCTCCCCGAGCAGAACAAGCAGAGCGTGTTCGACCGCATGCGGGCGGAGCGCGATCGGATCGCGCGCTTGTACCGGGCTGAGGGTGAGGAAGAAGCGCTACGGATCCGCGCCGACGCCGACCGCCAGAAGAGTGGACTGCTGGCCGATGCCAATCGCGATGCTGAGAAACGGCGGGGCGAAGCCGCGCGACAGGCCATCGAGATATACGCATCCGCCCACGGCAAAGACCCCGAGTTCTACCAATTCCTCCGATCGCTGGAGGCCTACCGCAACATCCTGACGGAGAACACCACCATGGTGCTGTCCGCCGATTCGGAGTTCTTCCGCTATCTGGCCGATCCCGCTGGAGGCAAGATCACCCCGCCTGCTGACAAAGCCGAATGACAGAACATCACCACAACCACGACCATCCGCACGACCACGTGCACCATGACCATGGCCACGATCACGGTGATCGTCCACACGGTCATGAGACGGTGGAGAACGCTGGCGGCTGTGGACATCCGCCCCACGAAGCAACGAATGCTGGCGGCTGTGGACATCCGCCCCACGAAGCAACGAACGCTGGCGGCTGTGGACATCCGCCCCACGAAGCAACGAATGCTGGCGGCTGTGGACATCCGCCCCACGAGACAACGGAGGGCCACGAGCATCCGCACCATCATGGCGGCAGGTGGACTGCTGTGCTGCTGAGTGTTGCGGCGGTCGCATATGTCATATCCGGAATCAGGATTGTCGGCCCGGCCGAACGTGGCATTGTGCGCCGATTCGGACGCGTTGTGAACGATCATGTCCGTTCCGGCGTTCACTTTGGGTTGCCCGTCGGCATCGACAGACTGACCCGCTTCGAAATGCGCAAGACGCGGCGTGTCGGTGTCGGCATCTCGGTGACGGACCGCGCGCTGGGAGCGCTTCCCGATCCGTCGGCCAGCCAGTTCCTGTCCGGCGACCGGAACATCGTCGACATCCAGTTGAGCGTGCAGTATGCCGTGGCCGATCCCGGAGCGTTCCTGTTCAACGCGAGCGACCCGGCCGAGGCTGTCCGCAAAGCCTGCGAATCGGCCCTGTGCGAGACCGTAAGCAGTATGTCGGTGGACGATGTCCTGACGCTGCGCAAGGCCGAAGTCCAGCTTCGCGTCCGCGAGCAGGCCCAGATCATCCTGGAGCAGCACGGCACGGGCGTCAACGTCCTGTCGGTCGGGCTCGAGAGAACCGCGCCCCCGGAGCGTGTGGCCGACGCGTTCCGAGCTGTGACGAGCGCCCGCGCCGATCGCGACCGCAAAGTCGCCGAAGCCCGGGGCTACCGCGAGGACCTGCTGCCTCGCGCCCGCGGTGAGGCGGAAGCCATCGTGCAGGCCGCCGAAGCCGACGCCTACAGGATCGTCGCCCTGGCCGAAGGCCGGGCCGAACGCTTCACCAAGACCCTCGGCAGAGCCCGGCAAGCCAGCGACCTGACCCGCCTCCGGCTCCACGCGGAAACCGCGGAACTGGTGCTCCGGCGCGTACGCAAAGTACTCGTCACCCCCGGCACCGCGGACGACGTCCGCCTGATAGAGGATCGTCCGTGAGAGAGAAGCTCGTTCCGCTGATCGTCTCTGTTGGCGCATTGATCGTGCTGCTCATCGCGCTGGTGCCCGGGAAGACGGGCACGCCGGAACAGACCGTGTATGCCACTGTCGAGAAGGCGAAGACCGGCGACACCCGAGGATACATCGCATGTTTCGACGGCGAACTGAAGCAGCAACTCCAGGCTGCACTGGCCGAATCGGGCCGCGAGCAGTTCCGGCAGAACATATCGGAACGCGCGGGCCAGATGACGGGGATCGCCGTCAGCCGCCCTGCGGAAATCGCACCCGACGCCACCGAAGCCTTGCTGCGCGTCGAACTCGTGTTCCGCGACCGCAACGAGGAACAGGAGTATTGCTTGCGGAGGTCGCGCCGGGGCTGGAAGATCGTCACCATAAGTCCGGCGCGCACAGTCGAGATGCCGATTCCGTACGGCACGCTCGTCTACCCGGAGCCGCCTCCCGCGACCGCCGAGACCGGGGGAACGCAACAGCAAGACGCTGAGGACCGACCTCCGTCCTCTGCCGTTCCCGATTCCCCTGAGCAGTAACGGAACCGTCCCTTCGCACAGGAGGACACACCATGTCCGACCGACCTCACCTCTCCGGGAGCCGACCGAACATCCTGTTCGTGCTGGCCGACGACCTGTCGTACCGTGATCTGAGCTGTTTCGGCCAGATCCAGTTCCGGACGCCGACACTGGACCGTCTGTGCGCCTCCGGTATCCGCTTTGACGAAGCCTACTCGGGATCGCCGGAATGCGCCCCGGCGCGAGGCAGCCTGCTGACGGGGATGCACGTGGGACATTGTCGTATTCGCCTGAACCGGTCGGCGCGCGGACAGGACCACCTGGAACCGGAGGACGTAACAATCGGCGACGCTCTCAAAAGAGCAGGCTATGCCACCTGCATGGTAGGCAAATGGGGCGCCGCGTTGCCCGACACGCCCGGGACACCGGACAAGAAGGGCTTCGACTACAGCTTCGGCTTCTACGACCAACGCCGGGCACACACCTATTACCCCCATTACCTGTATGAGAACGGGCTGCCCATCCCCATCCCCGAGAACTACGGGTACGACATGGACTTCTCGTACCGGCACACGCACGATCCCGATGCGCAACGCCAGTACGACGCCGACGGAAAACTCATGCCCCGAGGTGTCAAAGATCCAGCGAAGGCCAGGAACTCGGAGGTCTTGTGCCACCAGAAGGCGCTCCAGTTCATTGACGATCACGCCCACGAACCGTTCTTCCTCTACTATTCGACGCAGTTGCCGCACGGTCCCGTGGTGGCACCGGAGCTGGGTGAGCTGAAGGACAAGCCTTGGGATCAGCGCCGCAAGGAGTGGGCGGCCATGGTGCAACTGCTCGACGGCCACGTCGCCGGATTGCTGGATCGGCTGGAGTCGCATGGCGTGCTCGACAACACGCTTATCGTGTTCGCCAGCGACAACGGATACGCACACTGGGGATACATGGGGCGACGGCCCTACACAGACGACCCCGTGTTCCGCAACAAAGGCCCATGGCGCGGCGGCAAGTTCATCGCCATGGACGGTGGTGTGCGCGTGCCTATGTTTGTGACTTGGCCGGGGCGCGTAGAGCCCGGTTGCAGCGATGCGCTGGTCAGTCTGTACGACCTGCTGGCCACGTTCAGCGATCTCGCCGGTGTCGATCCCGTGCCGCCAACGGACGGCATCAGCTTCGTACGTTTGCTGGAGGGACGCGATGACGAACAGGAGCGCCACGAGTTCCTTTACTGGGAAAGCGGGGGCCACGCCCCACATGCGCAGTCCGCACGCCTGGGTAAATGGTTCGCCTGGCGCCGGCACCCGAGCAAACCACTGGAGCTCTACGACACCGAACTGGATGTCGGCAGCGAAACGAACCTGGCAGACAAACATCCCGATGTGGTTCGTCAAGTGCTCGATCTGTTCGAGCGCGAGCATGTGGACAGCGAATGGTACCTGAATCCCGGCGAAACCGACGAGCAGTTCCAGGCCAAGAAGGAGCGCGCCGAAGCCGAAGGATGCCTGCAGATCGACACCGTCGCGAACACGGAATTCCGCGGCGCTCTCCCCGGCACAATTCCCTGCCCCGCCCCTGTCAACCTCGACCCCGGAATCCCGGACTGACACCACGACACCTGACACATGAGGCCTGACACCATGACCAACCGACCCAACATCATTCTCATCCTCAATGACGACATGGGCTTCTCGGACTTGGGCTGCTACGGCGGCGAAGTGCGCACCCCGAACCTGGACTCACTGGCCGCGAACGGGCTGCGATACACCCAGTTCTACAACACGGCCCGGTGCTGCCCTTCGCGCGCGTCGTTGCTGACCGGTCTGCATCCGCACCAGGCCGACGTGGGACACATGGTCGGCAACGATCAGATCGACGGCTACCTGGGCGACCTGAATCCAAACACCGTGACCATTGCCGAGGCTCTCGGCACGGGCGGGTACCGCACCTACATGTCCGGCAAGTGGCACGTGACCGGATACGTCGATGCCGACGGCCCCAAACACAACTGGCCGGCCAATCGTGGGTTTGAGGATTTCTACGGCATCATCACGGGCGCTGCCAATTACTGGAATCCAAAAACGCTGACACAGAACAACGACCGCATCGAACCCGAGCCCGGCCATTTCCTCACCGATCGCATCTCCGAGGAAGCCGTCCGCCAGATCACCGAGCACTGTGCAAGACACGCTGACACACCGTTCTTTCAGTACGTCGCCTACACGTCGCCTCACTGGCCGTTGCATGCGCACCCCAAGGACATTGCGAAGTACGCAGGCCGTTTCGACGCCGGCTGGGACACGCTTCGCGAGGAACGCCTGACCCGCATGGTCGATATGGGCATCATCGACCGCCAATGGACGCTCACCGAACGGGATCCGCGCGTCCAGCCATGGTCGGATGTGGAACACAAGGAGTGGGAAGCGCGCCGGATGGAGGTGTATGCCGCCCAGATCGACCGTATGGACCAGGGGATTGGCACGATCCTGCAAGCCCTCAGGGACAACGGGCAGTGGGAGAACACACTCATCGTGTTCCTGGCTGACAACGGCGCCTGTGCCGAAGAGATCTGGCCGGGCCTCGGCGAGGGCGCACGCAAGGGCACGGTCCCCTACGCCACCGGCAAGACGAGTGACGGACGCGATGTCCGCTTCGGCAACACCCCCGACGTGATGCCCGGCCCCGAAGACACGTACCAGAGCTGCGGCGTCCCATGGGCCAACGTCAGTAACACGCCATTCCGTCTCTACAAGCACTGGGTCCACGAAGGTGGCATCGCCACCCCGTTCATCGTTCACTGGCCCGCCGGCATCGAGGCCAGGGACGAGCTCCGTTCTCAACCCGCCCAGCTCCCGGACGTGATGGCCACATTCCTCGACGTTGCGGACACCGCATACCCAGCCGAGTACAACGGACGCCCGATCAAACCCATCGAAGGCTTCAGCATGGTGCCGACGTTTGCGGACTCCGCACCGACACGCGACGTGCTTTACTGGGAACACGAAGGTAACAAAGCCGTTCGACGCGGCAAGTGGAAGCTCGTCTGTCGCCACCCCGGCGACTGGGAGCTCTACGACATGGACACCGACCGTAGCGAGATGCACGACCTCGCGTCTACACATCCCGACATCGTAACCGACCTGGCCTCGCTCTACGACGCCTGGGCCAGTCGCTGCGGGGTGCTCCCCTGGCAAGAACTCACGGAGCATCGCAAGCGCCAACGCGCCCGCAACGTGTGAGCCCCCTTCTCGGCACGAGGGCCCCACGGATCGCAAGACCAACCCACCGGTGAGCCAGGAGAGATTGGCCCGCGGACCGAGGACGACACGGACAGTCGGCCGTGGAATGCTGATGCGGGTCCCCGGGCGACTCATCGATCCGCGGTGACGGTAGAACTACTGCGGCGAGACGCTAGGGTACAGTCGGACCGACGCTTGGGACTCACAACGTCCCCCGACCCAGATCTACTCGGAGAGGCTTTGGATGAGATCGGTGTTCCTTAAGCAGGCGATGGCGCTCGGCGTCACCTTCTGCGTGATCGTGGCTGTGCTTCTCGGGTTTGCATGGTGGACGGCACCCGAGTCAGATGCAGAGCTACCCTCCCACACCCCTGACGAATTGGCGGAAGTCGCCAGCCTCAGAGATATCTCCTTCGA
>JGI10211J34971_10004149_pt1 | contig 11523 bp, 16 predicted proteins | sample Etolagsediment_FD_34971 | JGI IMG/M metagenome (IMG submission 34971)
CCGCCACTCCCCCTGCCGGTAGAGCGCTAAGATCGTGGCGGGTGCGAGTCGATCATCCTCTCGCATTGATGCTTTTTCTAATCATTTTCAATTCGCCTCCCCCTCTAGCGATGAAACACGCTACCGCCCTGTCGCGTCATCGGCAACATCATCAATCGCACACAATTTATCTCTGCTTCCTGCTCCGAAAAATCGGCAAACGGAGCGGCAATCGGCACCGATAGTAGCACCATCAACGTCTCCGCTCCCACCCCTAGCCGGGAGAAATCACCCCAATCCTAACCCCATCGCACGCCGCGCAAAGCGGTGGCGGGCGCTTGGACAGAGCGCCAGCGCCAATAATCCGCCACCACGCGCCGCCACCAGTGGCGGTAGCTGGTTCGAGAAGAGGCGGGTAGCCAGATCACTAAAGCCAATCACCGCCGCTTGGTCGGGTCGCCGCTGCTGCTGGTAGCGGCGCAGGAGCGCCGCTTCACCGGCGTCCGCTACTCGTCCACCCGCTCCGGTCGCGGCAGTGACTGGAAACTGCCAATCGCGCCCATCGTAGCGCAGCGCGGAGGGTCGCAGCAGCCGCGCGAGGGTCGAGGCGTCGCGCAATCCGAGATTAAACCCCTGCCCCCCTACCGGGTGGATAGTGTGGGCGGCATTGCCGACCACGACCACGCGCTGCCCAATCTGCGTCGGCAGATAGCGCAGCCGCAGTGGATATGCAGTACGCGTGCCAATCTGCATTAAAGTACCGACGCGGCGGCCAAAACGGTGCTGGAGCGCTCGCAAAAACTCGCCATCATTGAGCGCTAGCAGTGCCGCCTCCTGCTGGCGATGAGCGGTCCAGACCAGTGACCAGCCGTTGCCCACCGCCGCACTATCATCGGGTAGTAGTGCCAGCGGTCCGCTATCGGTAAAGCGCTCATAGGCGATGTGGCGGTGGGGGCGTTCACTCACCAGTTGGGCCACAATGGCGCTCTGCTGATAGTCGCTCTGCCACACCTTCAGACCAAGTTGCGCCGCCACCGCCGACTCGCCACCATCGGCCGCCACCACCAGCGCCGCGCTGAGGCGCTGCGACCCTCTCCCGATCTGGATCGTCACGGTGACCCTATCGGCGGCGACCGTCAGTTGCTGAAGGGTCGCCGGTTGTAGGCGGGTAAGATCGGCGAGTTGGTCGAGATTGCGGGTCAGCGCCGCCCCCAGTGCCGCCGCGCCCACCACCTGCCCGAACGCCGCTACCCCCTCCTCTGCCGCATCGAGGCGCGTACCACCGAAGTGGCCGCGATCGGAGACCTGGATCTGCCGAATCGGCGTCGCGCTAGCGGCCAATGTTGACCACACCCCGAGCCGTTCAAGCAGCTGCTGTGAACCAGCCGCGAGGGCGAGCGTGCGGGTATCGAAGCTGGGGTGGTGACTACCATCGACCGGAGTCGACTCAATCAGCGCTAAACGGTAGCCGGCACCGCTGAGGGCGCGCGCTAATGCGCAGCCCACCATCCCCCCGCCAACGATTACAATATCAAACTCCCAGCCGCTATCACTCACCACGGCGCCCCTCCGCCATCAGCGCCTCAATCGCGGCAACGCGCTTCGGTACCGCCTCGGTAAGCACCTCGCACCCCTGCTCTGTCACCACCACATCATCCTCAATTCGAATCCCGATGCCGCGCCACCGCTTCGCCACCCGCCGATCGTCGGCCGGAATGTAGATCCCCGGTTCAATCGTCAGCACCATCCCGGGCGCGAGCGGTCGCCACGCCCCATCGACCTTATACTCACCCACATCATGCACATCCATGCCGAGCCAGTGGCCGGTTCGGTGCATGAAGTAGCGCCGGTAGCGCTGCTGCTCAATCACCCGATCCACCAGACCGCGGAGGAGGCCTAGTTCGACCATTCCGGCGGCCAGCACCGCCACCGCCGCGGCGTGCGGATCGTTCCAGCTCGCCCCCGGGCGCACCGCACCAATCGCCGCCTCCTGCGCCGCCAACACCAGCTCATAGAGCTGTCGCTGCGCCGGTGAGAAGCGGCCATTGACGGGAAAGGTACGGGTGATATCAGCAGCGTAGTGGTGGTACTCGGCACCCGCATCGATCAGCACCAGATCGCCTGCTTGGAGCAGATCGCTATTGTCGGTGTAGTGCAGGATACAGCCATTGGCCCCGCCACCGACAATCGCCGGATAGGCGGCGTGGCGGGCACCCTGGTCGGCGCAGTGGTGCTGAATCTCCGCCTCCAGTTGATACTCATAGAGCCCCGGGCGACAGCGCTGCATCGCACGACAGTGGGCAGCGGCTGAGAGAGCGGCGGCGTGGCGCATCACCGCCAACTCCGCCGCCGATTTGTGCAGCCGCATCTCATGCAGCAGCCGCTCAATCGGGATGTAGCTGTGCGGCAGAGTGGTACCACTGCGACTCTGCTGCCGGAGCTGGTTGAGCCACCCCATCATCATCGCATCAAACCCCTCATTGACGCCGATCGGGTAGTAGACGCGCTGGCGATCCGCGAGTAGCGGTGGGATCAACTCATCGATCTGATCAATAGGGTAGGCCTCATCCGCGCCAAAGTGGCGCACTGCCCCCTCGATCCCAGCCCGTCGCCCCTCCCACAGCTCCCGCTCCGGATCGCGCTCACGACAGAAGAGTAGAAAGCGTCCGGTCGGTTGATCAGGGATCAGTACCAGCAGCGCCTCCGGTTCGCTAAAGCCGGTAAGATAGAGAAAGTCGCTATCACCGCGATAGGGGTACTCAACATCGCGGTTGCGTGGCTGGGCGGCGGCGGTCGCTAGGATGGCGATCGAATCCGATCCCATCTGCGCCATCAACTGCTGCCGCCGCTGACGATATTCGGCTGGTGTGATCATGATTAGTGATGGGTGGTCGGCGGTGAGGAGAGGCTGAGAGTGAGCGGCGGGGCGCGCAGTAGATCGTGAAGCAGTAGCGTCCCGACCCGTACAAACTCCAGCAGCTCTTGGTAGGCTTGGTGGTCCTCTGCCTCCTGCTCATCAATCTCAAAACCGTCGCTGCCGGCGATTGAGGCGATCTCGCCGAGGAGTTCAGTCACATCGTCAGGGAGCGGATCGCGCTGCGCTAAACCCGCCTCACTCAACCCTAGCAGAAGCCCCTGACACCACTGGGCTAACGCTTCAACGCGGGTGGTGAGCGGGGCGCTCTCATCGTCGGGTAGGAGCGGCTGAAAACCGAGCTCACCACCGGTTAGCGCATCGCGCCACCCTTCGATCCGTCCTAGCAGGGCGGCGCGCGCTTCGCGTGCTAGCAGATCGCCGGCGGTGACCGGGTACTCACGGTCGAGCCACTGCTGTGCTGTACCAACCCCACCGGCGCAGATGAGGCCAATCATCACCCCCTCCGCTTCGCTCGCTTCGAGATCGATCTGAAGCTGTGCGAGCTGCTGGTTCAGCTCAATAATTGCGTGATCGCTCATTGCCGCTCTACCGCCACCATCCTATTGTACTGTAATGACATTGACCGGTTATGGTCACCGGCTCTATAGTTGCACTCATTGCCCACTCCTTTCAATCCCGATTGAGTAACCGATGGTATCCGATGTTGTCGATCTGACCCAGCTTGAGCAGCGTATTGATGCGCTAATTGGTAGCCTCCGCCGGCTCCATGATGAGAATCGTCTGCTGCAGCGCAACCAGACCACGCTAATCGCCGAGCGGGAGCGGATGGCGGAGCAGTACCAAACCGCCCAGCAGGAGATTGAGCGCCTACAGGCGCGTCTGCAGCAACTGGAGTCTGTGCGCGATGAGTAGTGCAAACCTGACCGATGAGGAGAAGCGACTCCTCAATAGTAGCCACCGCGCGGCGGCCCCCACCCGCCCGGAGCGGGTCTCCATCCTCGGTAAGAGCTACACCGTCGGCTGTAGCAGCGAGGAGGTGGAGGCGCTACACGCCTCGGCCAAACGGGTCGATCAGCGGATGCGCCAGCTACGCGATAATGGCAAGATTGTTGGTACCGAGCAGTTGGCGGTCATCGCGGCGCTCAATATCGCGCATGAGTTGATCGACCATGAGCGGCGCGAAACTGCGCTCTGTCAGCACTATGGCAATGGTATCACCGCACTGCAGCAGCGCATTAGCGAGGCGCTAGAGCAGTTAGCTGATGATGTGAGTGATGATCCTACGGCGTGATGGTGTATACTGCGCGGCAGTGCAGCGTTCTACGATTTTTGGGTGTTCTCTGGGGGGCGCGCTCTGTGTGCCGGGTGCTTCTTGAGCCTAATTCGAAACATCGGGGATCTACTTTGGTGTTGTGTGCATGGCCGGTTCGCCGGCAAGCCTGATGCGCCAAACATCGTCCCCTCTTGAACCATACGGTTCAAGGACGATGGTGCCGGCGTCCCCTTGGAGAATACCCATCCCCTCCCCTCCCCATCTAGTGAGCGATCCGCAGTACGCAGAGCGTCGTCGCCTACGCCAGCAGATACGGGCGCAGCGCCGCCGTTTAAGCGCAAGCGACCGCGCACAGCGCTCGCATGCGGCAGCCCGAGCGCTGATGGGCGATGCGCGCCTGCGCGCAAGTCACCACATCGCGGCGTTTCTACCTAACGACGGTGAGATCGATCCGCAGCCGCTGCTGCGGCAACTCCTTGCCGCCGGCAAGCAGTGCTATCTGCCCCGTATCGGCCGCCGCTGGCAGCCCCGTCTGCAGTTTCTACCCTGGACCCCAACCACACCGCTGCGCCCTAACCTGTTTCAGATCCCTGAGCCGCAGTTACCCCCATCTACGCGGCGACGGGTGAGCGATCTCGATCTGCTACTGCTACCGTTGGTGGCGTTTGATGCGACCGGAAATCGACTCGGTATGGGGGGGGGCTTCTACGATCGGACGCTCGCTCACCTTCAGCAGCGCAACTGCTGGCGCCGACCACTGCTGATTGGTATGGCATTTGCTATACAGGAGGTTGAGGCGCTACCGTTAGCGCCATGGGATGTGCCGCTACAGGGCGTGGTGACTGACACTGGCATGAGATGGTTCGAGACCGGTTACGCCCCGATCTCGATCACCCCATTACGTTAACCACCCCCGCGTGGCCCCCCTACCAGCGGAAGTCGATGGGGGCTGGTGGCTGCCGCTCGGCAAAGTTTGCTTGTGCCCAGCCAGTTACCAACACCCCCATGCCGATGGCGATAGCTAACACCACCATCAGATCGGGTTTACGCCGTCTCATTGCTTGCTACCTCATTATGGCGATGAGAACTCGTCCCATGCTTCAGTTTTGTTGTTTGAGCGCTACAGCTTAAGCTGATCTGACCGCTCAATGAGCGGCGATGTCAGCAGTTGTGCAGCCCCGCATCAGCACTTTGTCAGATATGTGCTCGATTCAGGAGCGAGCATAATAGCGCGGTGTGAAAAAGCTGTGAACCACTGCACCCTAATATAACTTCTATTACAGGAGGTATCAGAATCTCGATGCCGGTCACTGAAGGAAGAGTTGATAACTCGGATTACCGCGCTCGTCATGATAGGGGTAACCGAGCTGCTGTAGAAACGCGTTAAACGCCATCTCATCACTTGCCGGCACCTGCATCCCGACCAGTACCCGCCCATAAGCGGCGCCGTGGTTGCGGTAGTGGAAGAGTGAGATGTTCCAGTGCTCTCCCATGCGGTTGAGAAAACGCAGCAGCGCGCCGGGGCGCTCTGGAAACTCGAATCGCAGTAGCCGCTCATCGGCTGGGGTGGCGCGGCCACCGACGAGGTGGCGGATATGGAGTTTAGCCATCTCATTGTCGCTCAAATCGATCACCGGAAAGCCCGCCTCCGCAATCATGGTCGCGAGCGCCTCGCGTTCACGGGTCGCGCCACCACTCTGTACACCAACAAAGATGTGCGCCTGATCGCTATCGGCATAGCGGTAGTTAAATTCGGTGATGGCGCGGTTACCGAGTAGCTCACAGAAGGCGCGAAAGCTCCCCGGGCGCTCCGGAATGGTGACCGCAAATAGCGCCTCGCGCCGCTCGCCCAGATCAGCCCGCTCCGCGACGTGGCGTAGCCGATCAAAGTTGATATTCGCCCCGCTATCGATCGCAATCAGTTCGGCATTCCGGCACCCCTCGCGTTCAATGTAGCGCTTCAACCCCGCCACCGCTAACGCGCCAGCAGGTTCAGCGATCGATCGCGTCTCCTCGAAGATATCTTTGATCGCGGCACAGATAGCATCGGTACTCACCAAGATCACCTCATCGACCAGCGGCTGACAGATGCGAAACGGCTCTTGGCCAATCTGCCGTACGGCCACCCCATCGGCGAAGATCCCGACCTGTCCCAGATCGACCGGCTCACCGGCAGCGAGCGCCGCATGGAGTGTCGGGGCATCATCGGGTTCAACCCCAATCACCTTAATCTCTGGCCGCAGATACTTAACGTAGGCGGCGATACCGGCAATCAATCCGCCGCCACCAACCGGTACAAAGATGGCGTCAGGGGCGCTATGTTGCCGCAATATCTCCATCGCCACCGTCCCTTGACCGGCGATCACTTCGGGATCATCGTAGGGGTGGATAAAGGTGCGCCCCTCGCTGGCCACTAACGCCATGGCGCGATCGTAGGCGTCGTTGTAGGCGTTACCATGTAGCAGGGTATGCGCGCCGCGCCGTGCCACCGCCTCGACCTTGATCGGGGGGGTGGTCTTGGGCATCACAATCAGCGCATCAATACCGAGCCGCTCGGCGGCGAGGGCGACCCCTTGGGCGTGGTTGCCAGCGGAAGCGGCAATAATGCCGCGCGCGCGGGCCTCAGGTGATAGCTGGACGATACGGTTGTAAGCGCCACGCAGTTTGAACGAGAAGACCGGTTGTAGATCTTCGCGTTTGAGCCAGATGGCGTTGTGAAATCGCGCTGAGAGACGGGGCGCCGGCTCTAGCGGGCTCTCCACCGCCACGTCATAAACGCGGGCGTTTAAGATTCGTTTGATATACTGCTCACTCATGGGCCGCATACTCTACGCGTTGTGGCCCACTCACAACAAGCAACAACAGCAAGAGGCCATCTCCATGACCCAAGATGAACAGAAGCAGGCGGTTGCGCGCGCAGCGCTCGACTATGTGGTTGCCGGCACCATCGTCGGTATCGGTACCGGCTCGACCGCCAACCACTTTATCGACTATCTAGCCGATATCAAACACCGAATCGAGGGGACTGTAGCGAGCTCTGAGGCGAGTGCAAATCGGCTACGGAGTCACGGCATTCAGGTGTTTGATCTGAATGAGGTCGATGAGATTGCGATCTATGTCGATGGTGCCGATGAGACCAACCGCCATCGCCAGCTGGTAAAGGGGGGTGGTGGCGCACTGACCCGCGAGAAGATTGTAGCGGCAGTCGCTAGGCAGTTTATCTGTATTGTCGATGAGAGCAAGGTGGTCGATTGGCTCGGCCGCTTCCCGCTGCCGGTGGAGGTGATTCCGATGGCGCGCGGCTATGTTGCGCGTGAGCTACTGAAACTGGGTGGCGAACCGGTCTACCGCGAGGGGTTTGTGACCGATAATGGGAATCAGATCCTCGATGTTCATGGGCTGGAGATTATGGAGGCGGTGGCACTAGAGGAGCGCATCAACCATATCACCGGCGTGGTCACCAATGGGCTATTTGCGCGCCGACCCGCCGATCGGGTATTGGTGGCGAGCGCTCAAGGTGTTAGCGAACTGTAACGGGAGCGCACGAGGATGGTGAGCGGCAGCGGTGAGCAGCGTGAATATTTTCATGTCGATGATTGGGTACATCTGCGCTATCAGCCGCTTGATGCGGCGACGTTCAGTGCGCGCCAGCAGCAGTTGGGGGGGAGCGGTAACCCCGATTGTGAGTTGGCGCTACAGCTCCACACCCTATCGAGCCAAGGGGCAGCACTGCTATCGTCGATTCGCAAACAGCAGTCGGAGATCGCGCAGTATCTGTCACTCATCGATCGCAAGATTGAGTTGCTAGTCCAGGCGCACAGCGCCGGACGACCACAACTGCCGCAACACCCGAATCGGGAAGTCCTACTGAGCGCGGCAACGATCCGCTTGAAGGTGAGTGAGGCGCTAGCCGTCGATAGTGGGGTGGCGCTGCAGTTGGTGCTGTTTCCAGAGCGCCTCTGTATCGATAGCTGTGCGCGGGTGAGTGCGTGCCAAGCGCGTTCAGATGGCGACTACATGCTGGAGTTAGCCCTTGAGTGGTTACCCGAAGCGATCCGTGAAGCACTATTTCGCCACACCCTAAGCCGTCAGACCGCCCTGCGCCGCCAGCAGCGGGAGCGTGAGCAGGCAGCGCCGAGCGGTCGTTGAGCGCCGCTAGAAGCCGGCCATCTCCAGATCGGGCAGGATCGCATCAACCCCCGCCTGCGCGCACTTCTCATCGGTCTCACCGGAGGGGGCACCGCTCACACCGACGCCACCATAGATGGTGCCGCCAGCGTTGATCGGCACCCCACCGGCAGAGATCACCAAGCTATCGAGTTTGGCAATCGCGTAGCTGCCGCTGAAGCGGCCGGTGAGTTTTGAAGTGGGGCTATTAAATGACATCGCGGTGTAGGCTTTGCGTTGGCTGATCGGGAGCGTCAGATCCATCGCTAACACATCACGCAGCACCACCTGTGGGTGGCCGCCGCGATCGACCACGGTTACCGCAATCTGCACCCCTTCGGCCCGACACGCTTCAATCGACGCTTGTGCCAGACGTAGCGCCATCTCCATCGAGAGGCGCTTAATGTTGACCGCCACCGGCTGCTCCTCCGCCTGTAGCGTTGGCGTCAGTAGCAGTAGCGAACTGCAGAGCAGTGAAACCAGATGCTTCGCCTTTACCATCGCATAACTCCTCAAGGTGAACCGTTTATGTGTATGACGCCGATCCCGAGGTTGCGGGTCGTTAATGGCGTCAGCGACCATTATACTACCGACTAGTTGTGCCGTTACGTTTCACCTCGATGATCGGTAACGGCCTATTCGATCCACCCTTAGCTTCAGGAGTCGCAGCAGGCGATGACGCAACAGCAGCAGATCGGTTTTATTGGTGGCGGCAATATGGCCGCCAGTCTCATCGGGGGGCTGATTGCCGATGGCTACCCGGCCACCGCAATCCGGGTTGCCGAACCCGATGCCACCCGCCGTGCAGAGCTACAGCAGCGTTTTGGCGTCGCTGTCGAGTCGGATAATCGGGCCGTGGTGCAGGGTGCTGAGGTGGTGGTGCTGGCGGTAAAACCGCAGCAGATCCAGCCGGTCTGTCGGGCGCTGGCCGACACCCTACAGCCGCAATCGACACTACTACTCTCGGTCGCGGCCGGTATTCGCTGCGCCGATATCGACCGCTGGCTCGGCGGGGGTGTGGCACTGGTACGGGCGATGCCCAACACCCCAGCGCTACTGCAGAGCGGCGCGACCGCACTCTACGCTAACGCTGCGGTGAGTGCGGCGCAGCGCGAGTTAGCAGAGGCGATTCTACGCGCGGTGGGGCTCACCCTCTGGTTATCGAGCGAGGCAGAGATGGATGCGGTTACCGCGGTATCGGGGAGCGGGCCGGCCTACTTCTTCCTGCTGATTGAGGCGCTACAGCAGGCGGCGGTGCAGGCCGGGCTACCGCCAGAGAGCAGTCGCCTGCTGGCGCTACAGACCGCCTTTGGTGCGGCACGGATGGCGCTGGAGAGTGCCGATGATGCGGCGACGCTGCGCCAGCGGGTCACCTCACCGGGTGGCACCACTGAGCAGGCGATTGGGGTGCTGGAGGCGGGCGATCTGCGCGGTCTGCTGCAGCAGGCGGTGAGTGCGGCGCAGGCGCGTTCGCAGGCGCTGGCCGATCAGCTTGGCCGCGATCAATAGATACTGTTGGAGTCTGCTGTTATGGGTAGTGATTACCTACTATCACCACTAGAGTTTCTGGTCAGTACGCTGTTTGAGCTCTACATTCTGGCGCTGCTACTGCGCTTTATGCTGCAGCAGGTGCGCGCCGATTTCTACAATCCGGTGTCGCAGTTTCTGGTGCGGGTGACTAACCCGCCGCTGCGCCCGCTGCGCCGCATGATCCCCGGCTGGCGCGGTATCGATATCGCTAGCTTAGTGCTGCTGTTAGCCCTCCAGCTCCTGCTGCTCTATCTGCTGGTGATGCTGCGTGGCCAGTTCCCAAGCCCGATCGGGATGATCTTTTTGGCGCTGGCGGAGTTGCTCTCCCTGACACTCAATATCTACATCTTTGCGCTACTGATCCAAGCGATTCTAAGCTGGGTCAATCCGGGTAGCTACCATCCAGTCAATGGGCTGCTCTATAGCCTCAATGAGCCGCTGCTACGCCCTGCTCGGCGCCTACTCCCGCCGATATCAGGACTCGATCTCTCGCCGCTGGTGGTGCTGTTGGCGCTACAGGTGGCGAAGATGCTGCTGATCCCACCGCTGCGACAACTCGCCGCTATCGGCTGGTAGATACGGGATGGCGAGTCACTATAGCTGGCAGGGTGAGGATCTACTGCTGACACTACGGGTGCAGCCGCGTGCTAGTCGCGATGCGATTGTCGGGCTGCATGGTGAAGCGCTAAAGGTGGCGATCACTGCGCCGCCAGTTGAGGGGCAGGCGAATGATCACCTACAGCGCTTTTTAGCACGCGAGTTTGGCGTCGCCAATCGGGCGGTGCAGCTAGAGTCGGGGCGTCAGGGGCGCAATAAGCGCCTGCGCATCAGCCAGCCGCAGCAGTTGCCGGCAGCGGCAGCGATTCGAGCGGCCGATGTTAGCGCATGTCCCACCAGCGCCGCGCCGCGCGATGGTACGGAGCGGCGCAGATGATCGCCGGTGAGGTGAACTATCTTGCCGCTCTGCTGGTGGGGCTGCTCGGCGGGGTGCACTGTGTCGGCATGTGTGGCGGCATTGTTGCCACGCTCGGTATCGGTCTGCCGGCACAGCGCACCTGGCCGCTGCTGCTCGCCTACAATGGTGGGCGGCTCTTCAGCTACACCCTCGCCGGTGCAGTAGCAGGCGGCTTCGGCGCGCTATTAGCGGGTAGTGTCGCCGGTGCTTGGGGACAGTGGTTACTGGCACTACTAGCGGCGCTGCTGATGATTGCGCTCGGTCTCTATCTAGGTGGCTGGTGGTTTGGGCTACTGCGGTTAGAGCGACTCGGTGGGCGCTGGTGGCGCTACCTTGAACCGACCGCCCGCCGGCTACTGCCGGTGCGGGGTGTGGCCGGCGCATCCGCGCTCGGGGCGCTCTGGGGGTGGCTACCGTGCGGATTGGTCTATAGCGTGCTGATCTGGAGCCTCAGCAGCGGCGGCGCACTCAATGGCGCGCTGCTGATGGCAGCGTTTGGGCTGGGTACCCTCCCCAATCTGCTGGCGATGGGGCTACTGGCGCGCCAGCTCGGTCAGCGCCTGCAGCAACCGATCTGGCGACGTAGCGCCGGCGTACTGGTGCTACTACTTGGCATCACCGCCCTGCTACCGCTCCTCTGGCCGTTCCGTTAAACTTACCCAAACCTACTCATAAGTAGTTATGGTGTTAACTTCCTGCTTCGCAGAGGCCGGTTTCACCGCAGTCTTACGACTCCGGCCA
>JGI10211J34971_10004150_pt1 | contig 11523 bp, 9 predicted proteins | sample Etolagsediment_FD_34971 | JGI IMG/M metagenome (IMG submission 34971)
AAAATTATAACCGATTTGGATATATTTTTTAATTTAGGAAAAAATTTTAAATATGTAATTGGTGTTACTGGAACAAATGGTAAATCAAGTTTTTGTAACCTTCTTCACCAAATATTAAAAAAAAACAAAATCAAATCTCAAATACTAGGAAATTTTGGTTTGCCTGTTTTAAATTCTAAGGTGATGAAAAACCAATACTACATTATCGAATTGTCATCCTATCAAATTGATTATTCTAAAAGTTTAAAGTTAGACTCAGCTTGTATATTAAATATTTCACCTGATCATTTAGAACGTCATGGTGCTTTTAGTGATTATAAAAGAATAAAATTTAAAATATTTAATTTTTTAAAAGAAAAAAAAGTTGGATTTTATTCTAAAAAAATTTCAAATAAATATAGTATTAAAAACTGTAAAAGTTTTAAAAAAATAGATAACAATTTCATAAACAAATTATTAAACCTTAAATTAAAAATTAATCTAAATAATTTTAAGATTAAAAACTTAGAACATAGAAATGAATTATTTTTAAAAAAATATAATTTTAATTTTATTAATGATTCAAAATCTACGAATTTTGATGCATCCTTATATGCCATTCAAAAATTTAATAATATTTTTTTAGTTCTTGGTGGTTTTTTGAAAAGTGGAGATCGTTATAAGATCAATAAAATATTAAAAAGAAAAATAATTAAAATTTTTATTATTGGGCAGAAAATAAAAAAACTTACAGTAGAGTTAAAAAAACAGAAAATTAAATTTATTTATTTAGAGAATATTACTAAAGTTATAAATTATTTTTTGTTAAATGATTTTAAAATTTATAAAAAAAAGAAACAAGATTACAATTTTTTATTTAGTCCAGGCGCAGCCTCATTTGATCAGTTTAGTAATTTTGAAGATCGAGGAAAAAAATTTAAAAATATTGTTTTAAATGCTTTCAAGAGATAACGATAATTTTTTTATTCTGTGGTTAAGAAGTTTAGACAAAGTAATATTGGTTCTATTAATTTTATGGATTTTTTTGGGCATAGTTTTTGCTTCTTACACAACGTTAAATTTTGCATCAACAAAACTTTATGATAATCCAAATACTTTAGTAAATAAGTATTATTTATTTATATTTTTTGGCTCATTAATAATATTTTTGACATCTGTATTTAACGAAGATTTTTTTAAACACACATCAAAATATCTCTTCTTCTCCTCTTTGATATTACTTTTATTAACTTTAGTTGTTGGATTGGAGGTTAAAGGTTCAAAAAGATGGATTAATTTAATATTCTTTAATCTTCAGCCTATTGAATTAGTTAAACCAACAATGATTTTATTATTTGCGAGTATTTTTTCTAGTAATAAAAATTTTATTTTTAAATTTATATCAACTGGGATTATTACTTTTTCAGTAATATTTATTTTATTATTACAACCTGATTATACTCAAGGCTTGTTAGTTCTAACAATTTGGTTCACCTTGTTATTTATGTCTGGGATTAATTTATTCGTAATTATTAGTTTGGCTTTTAGCTCTATTGCAATACTGGTATTAAACTTATTTATATTTAAAGATAAATTTTATTACATTTTTAATAGATTTGACAGCTGGATTGGATCTAATGATATATCTTATCAATCTGAAAGATCGTTAGATGCAATACAGTATGGAGGTTTCTTTGGAAGAGGAATTGGTGAGGGTGTTTTAAAAGAAAAAATTCCAGAAGCACATACCGATTATGTTTTAGCATCAATTGGTGAAGAATATGGAATAGTAACCATAATTTTAGTTTTAATAATCGTCTTTTCTTTATTTATGCGAGTTTTTGCTATTTGCCAAAATGAAATCTCTGGTTTTAAAAAATATACTTTAGTTTCTCTTTCAACACTAATGTTACTCCAGCTATTTATAAATGTTGGCGTAACGATAAATTTATTTCCTTCCACTGGCATGACTTTTGCATTTTTAAGTTATGGCGGCTCATCTATTATTACAAGTGCATTTATGATTGGAGTTGTTTTAGCTTTTACAAGGGAGCAAAATAAGTAATAATTTCAATANAAGTATCAGAAAGAATAAAACTTTAATAATGAATTTAGAAATTAATAAAAAAAATACCATTCATTTTATTGGTATCGGTGGGATTGGGATGAGTGGTATCGCCTTAATCATGAAAAATTTAGGATATAACATTCAAGGTAGTGATTTAGTAAAGTCAAGCAGAGTAATAAATTATTTAAAAAAAAATAGAATTAAAATTTTCCATAATCACAATTCAAGAGAAATTCTTAAAGCTGATATAGTTGTAACATCAACGGCAATAAAAAAATTTAATAAAGAATTTCAATTAGCAAAAAAAAACAATTTAATAATTGTCAAAAGAGCTGACATGCTCGCACATTTATTAAATTTAAAGAAAAATATTATAATTTCTGGTTCTCATGGAAAAACAACTATCACTTCTCTTATAGCTCATCTTTTAACTGTAAATAAATTTTCACCAACCATTGTTAATGGTGGTATCATTAATTCTTTGCAATCAAACGCTGCACTTGGAAAAAGTGAGTGGTCGGTAGTTGAGGCGGATGAATCAGATGGAAGTTTTTTAAAGTTTAAAAGCATATATTCTATTGTCAGCAACATAGATCATGAGCATATGGACTACTATAAGAACTTTTCTAATTTAAAAAAACAATTTACTGAATTTTTACAAAAAACACCATTGTTAGGAAAAAATATTGTTTGTTTAGATGATAAAAATATCTCTTCAATCTTAAAGAAAATAAATAAAAAAAACTTTCTAACATATGGTTTTTCAAAACAATCAAATTTGCAATGTAAAAACATTAATGAAATAGATTTTGGGATGCAATTTGATGTTTTGGTAAAATTAAAAAATAAAGAAAAATTAATTAAAAATATCAAAATAAACTTGATGGGTCGGCATAATGTTTTGAATGCGACTGCAGCATTAGCCGTGGGATTATTACTAAAAATTAAAATTGATGATATCAAAAAATCATTTGAAAATTTTTCTGGAGTTCAAAGACGTTTAACTCTTATATTTAATAAAAATAATAATTTAATTTATGACGATTATGCTCACCACCCAACAGAGATAAAAGCAGTTTTGTCTGCATGTAGAAATAACTTTGGAGATAAAAAAATAATTTCAATATTCCAGCCACATAGATTTTCAAGGGTTAATTCGCTATATAAAGATTTTACCAAATCATTTAATCATTCAGATCAAGTTGTAATTTGCCCCATATATTCAGCTGGTGAAAAAAATAATAATTTTAATTTTCAAAAATTTTGTGAAAATATATCGAAAAATTCTAAAACTGAATTGATTAAAGTTAACGATAAAGATGAATTGGAAAATTTTTTAAAAAAAAATCTAACAAAAAATCAAATTGTAGTCGCTATGGGAGCGGGAAGTATAAGTGCTTGGATAAGAGAAATTTCAAATAAGTTAATGAATGTCAAACATTAAATTAAATTATAATTTATCAAAAAATTCTTGGTTTGGTTTAGGGGGTGCGGCAAAAAAATATTTTTCACCTTCTAACGAAGAGGAATTGATTGATTATTTGAAAAACAATTTGGGCGAAAAGCTAATTACAATTGGAAGTGGTTCTAACATTTTATTTAGAGACAAGGGTTGTTTAGAAACAATTATTAAACTTGGAAAAGAATTTCAAAAAATTGAAATAAAAAATGAAAAAATTTATTGTGGTGCTGCTGCTTTAAAATCTCAACTTTCAAAATTTGCTTATGAAAATTCTATAAAAAATTATGAATTTTTGAGTTGTATTCCTGGAACAGTGGGAGGGGGTGTTATCATGAACGCTGGATGCTTTAATTTTGAATTTAAAGACATTGTTATAGAAGTAGAGGGTATTAACAAAAAGGGCGATAAAATTTATATGCAAAACAAAGAGATAGAGTTTGATTACAGACAGACAAAAATATCTGAGGATATTATTATTACAAAAATAATCTTTAAAGTTTTTAAAGGTGATAAAAATTTGATATTAGAAAAAACTGAGAAATTAAAAAATAAAAAAAGTATTTCACAACCATCAAAAATTAAAACTGGTGGTAGTACTTTTAAAAATCCCAACTTCTCTTTAAAGGCATGGGAATTAATTAAAAAAACAGGATGTGATAAAAAAATTATCGGCAATGCAAAGTTTTCTGAGTCACATTGTAATTTTATTGAAAACAATGGAACATCTTCCAAAGATGTTGAAGATCTAATTCATTTTACAATAAGTGAAGTAAGAAAAAAATTTAACGTAACATTAGAACCAGAAATTAAAATAATTGGCGAAAAATAAAAAAAAAATCATTGTTCTTATGGGTGGCCCTTCAAAAGAAAGGCCTGTCAGTATTCAATCAGGAAAAGCTTGTTTTAAGGCACTTAAACAATGCGGTTATAACGTAGAAAAATTTGATCCAAAAAAAAATATTATAAAAAATTTAAAAAGAATTAAACCTGATATTGCCTTTAATTCGTTGCACGGTAAGTTTGGCGAAGATGGTCAAATCCAAAAAATTTTAGAAAAGCTTAAAATTCCGTATACTCATTCAGGGGTATTAGCATCCAAAAATGCTATGGATAAAATTGTTTCTAAGAAGATATTTATTAAAAACAATTTATTAACACCAAAATATAAAATAATTAGAAAACTAAAAGATCTTAAAAATAGTATTTCAGAAAATAAATTTGTAATAAAACCAATCAATGAAGGCTCAAGTTTTGGTGTTAGAATTATAGAAAAATTATCAAATTCAAAATTAAAAATTATAAATAATGAATTAAAAAAATATAAAACTTTACTTCAAGAAAATTATATTGAAGGCCAAGAAATTCAAACTGCAGTCTTAGGTGGTAAGGTTATTGGTTCGGTTGAAATTATTCCCAAAAGAAATTTTTATGATTATCAAGCGAAATATTTAAAATCAGCTAAAACAAAACATGTAATACCACCTAGAATTTCAAAAAAAATTTCTGAAAAAATCAACAAAATTTCAATAAAAGCTCATAACTGTCTAAATTGCAGGGGTGTTACTCGATCAGATTTTAGAGTTTCAAAAGACAATAAGATCTATTTGTTAGAAACTAATACCCAGCCAGGCATGACTAAATTATCATTAGTGCCTGAAATTGCCAAATATCATGGAATGTCATTCAAAACACTTGTAAATTGGATCTTAAATGATTCAAGTCTCAAAAGGTAAAGCAAAAATATGTTTATTACTTTTAATTTTCCTTCTTTTTACGACATATAATCTAAATATTAAAATTAACTTACCATTCTTTAAAATCAAAAACATAGATTTTAGAAATCAATTATATTTAGAAGAAAATGTTAAATCAGATATTATTAATAATTTTACTAATAAAAGTTTAATAAATTTATCTAAAAAAAACCTCAATAAGCATTTTGAGAAAAGTAAATGGGTAAATAGTTATAAACTTAAAAAAAAATACCCCAATACAATTTTAATAATACTAAATGAATACAAACCAATTGCGATTTATTCTAAGGATAATTTAAGTTATTTAATTAATAATAATTATACTTTAACTAAAAAAATAATTAATACTCAAACAGATATTGATTTAATTAACTTAAAAGGAGAATTTGACGCTAAACAATTTAAAGATATTTATTCAAATTTAATTATTACTAATTTTTTAAAAAAGGTTAAGGAAATAAAAATAAAATCTTTAAATAGAATGGATTTACTTTTGTTTAACAACATTAAAGTCTCATTTGGGGAATATAGTTCAAAAAAGCAAATAGAGGTACTAAAACAAATATTAAAGAAATATCCGAATATAGAGAGAGTTGATTTAAGAAACGAGGGAAGAGCAGTTATAAAATGATAGGAGAAAAGATTGTTATTTTGGATCTTGGGTCAAATAAGATAAAAATTATGGTCTTATCTTTAGATAAGGAGAATTATATATCCATACATTCAAAATATTCAGTTCAATCAAGCGGTATTAAAAAAGGTAATGTTGTAGATGCTGACAGTTTAGCAAGTTCAATTAGAAGATGCACATCTTTCGTTGAAAAAGAATTGAATTTTGAGATAAAAAATATTTATGTTGGGGTGAATTCAATATTTTTTAATTTCCTTACATTTGGTCTAACACGCGATATTGGATCATATGAGATTGAGGAAAAAAGAGATTTACAGAACTTAATTAATCAAGCCTCTACTATTTTTTATCAAAATTTTAATGATAATAAAGTTTTACATTTTTTTAATTCAGGTTTTTATCTTGATAAGAGAAATTATGTTGAAAATCCAATAGGTTTAAAAGCCAAGACTCTTGATGTGATTTTTTCTATTTTAAGTTTAGATAAAAATATTATTTCTAATTATGATAAAGTATTTAAGTTATCAGGGCTAAAAGTAAAAAAATATTTTTTTTCACCATACGCCTCCAGTTTTTTATCTGCTGATCAAGAAAATCTAGAAAAAGGTTTTGTAAATATAGATATTGGTTATGACAAAACATCTATTTCAATTTATGAAAACTCAAAATTTAAATTTTCAAAAATTATTTCACTTGGGTCTTATCATATAAATAACGACTTAATGAAAGCATTGGATATAGATCGAAACTTATCTGAAAAAATTAAATGTAAATATGANGATATATTNTCAAATAATATAGATCAAAATTTATTAAATGAAATAAATGAAAAAAAAATTTCTAGAGAAATTATTGTTAGAATTATAGATGCGCGNTTAAATGAAATAACTGAATACATTGTTAAAGAAATTAANTTTTGCAATTCATTTAACAAATCATCAAGAAAAATTATTGTTTCAGGNGGAGGCTCTGCCANTGAAGTTTTGATCGGCAAAATTTCACAAAAGTTAAATGTTAAAGTTGATTATGCAAAACAATCTTTTCCAATTAAGAATACAGAATTTAGTATTTTTTCAGATTATATGGTTTGTTTAGGAATAGCTAAATTAATTTACTTTAATAATAAAGATGAAATTAAAAGTTATTCTGATCAAAAAAAAGGTTTTTTTGAGAGGTTTTACTCTTTATTTCTCAAATAATAATTGTGAAATATTTATTGAGTAGATTGTTAGATTGGATTTTGAGATTTACAAAATGTGATAAACAATCAAAGAACAGTTTCAAAAAATATTAAATTTAAAGGTATAGGTCTTCATTCAGGAGAGCCAGTTGAAATTAAATTAATTCCAGAGAAAATAGACAGTGGAATCTCATTTGTCTTTAATAAAAAAAAAATTGAAGCATCGTGGAAAAATGCAGAGGTGAGCCAGTTATGCACTAAAATTAAATTAAAAAATAATTATCTATCAACTATTGANCATTTAATGTCAGCATTAAGCGGGTTAGAGATTACAAATTTAACTATCACAACCAACTCCTCCGAGATGCCAATATTAGACGGTAGTGCAAAAGATTTTATGGAAACTATTTTAGACAGTGGTCTGAGAGAACAAAATAAAAATAAAAAAATACTAAAAGTTAAAAAAAAATTGTCATATTCACAAAAAGATAAGTTTATAGAAATAGAACCAAGTAAAAATAATTATTTAAGTATTGATTATACAATTGATTATAAGGATGATTTTATAAAAAAACAAAAATATTTTTATGAACATTCTTTTGAAAACTATAATCAAATTTATCAAGCTAGAACTTTTTGTTTACACCACGACCTTGAGAAAATTTTTGCAATGGGTCTGGCTAAAGGAGGTTCTTTAGACAATGCAATTGTAGTATCGGGTAATAAAATTTTAAATCAAGGTGGTCTTAGATATGATGATGAATTTGTTAAGCATAAAGTTTTGGATTGCATTGGTGATTTATATCTTGCTCAATATCCGATATCCGGAAAAGTAAAAACCTACGGAGGAGGTCATGAATTAAATTTGATGCTATTAAGAGAAATTTTTAAGGATAAAGCAAATTATGAGATTATTAATTTAAATTAATTAAATATCGTTTCAAATTTTAATAATTCAATATATAAAAATCTTATACCTTCATGTTCTTTATTAAATTAAAAAAAAATACATTTTTTATACTAATCTCTATTTTTATAATTGTTACCGCATGCGGAAAAGATGATAGATTGATAAAAAAACCGGAAGAGATACCACCTTTAAATGTATTATATAAAGCTGCTTTTGATTTATATGAACAAGGTGATTGGAGCAGATCTATAGAATTATTTCAAAAAGTTGAGACTAGATATTCTTTTTCAGAATGGGCACCAAGAGCAACGTTGATGATTATGTATATTTATTATGAAGCTGGTGAAAGTATCAAGGCACTGGAGTATGCAAATAAATTTAAAAAAACAAACCCTAGAAATAAGAATATTAATTACGTTGATTTTATAATTGCTTTAACTTTTTATGAGAGAATTAATGTAGTATCTAGAGATCAAACTAATACTCGCGCTGCTTTAAAGCAATTTCAATCAATTTTAAAAAAATATCCAAATTCAATTTATGCAGAAGAGTCGAAGTATAAAATTGACTTAATAAACGAACAACTTGCGGGCAATGAAATGTATATTGGCAGATACTATATGAAAAAAGGTAAATGGATAGCAGCTATTAAGAGATTTCAAATAGTCATTAATCAATACGATACAACTATTTTCAGCAAAGAAGCCCTCCACCGATTAGTTGAAATTTACTATAGACTAGGAAATATTAACGAGGCAAAAAAATATGCAGCTATTCTTGGTTATAATTTTAATGATAGCAACTGGTATAAAAAATCCTACAAAATAGTTGGTAACAAAGATTATAGAATTGAAGAAAAAAAACAAAAAATCAAGTTGAAAGATAGAGTTAAAAAAATATTTAGCTTTTCAAATGATAAATAATTTTAAAGAATATCAAAAAAAAAAAAAATTATTTATTGAATATAACAAGTCATATTATGATCTCAACTCACCAAAAATAGATGATGCTACTTTTGATCAATTCAAAAAAGATTTAATAGAATTTGAAAATACCCATAATATTAAGGATAAAATAACTAATATTGTTGGGTTTACTCCATCAGAAAAATTTTCAAAAATAAAGCATCAAGAAAAAATGCTTTCACTTGATAATGCTTTTAATGAAGAGGATATTTTAGATTTTTATAAAAAAATTAATAATTATTTAAATAATAACAATGAATTTAGAGAAGAGTTATATGCCGAGCCTAAGATTGACGGAATTTCAGCTAGCCTTTCATATATTGATGGAAAACTTGCAAGAGGNTTATCAAGAGGCGATGGCGAATTCGGAGAAGANATAACGGAAAATTTAGAAACNNTAGATGAAATTCCAAAAAAATTAAAAAAAAAAATTAATGGAGAATTAATTGTCAGGGGTGAAGTTTATATTCAAAAGTCTGACTTTAAAAAGATATCAGCTAAGTTTGCAAATCCAAGAAATGCTGCATCCGGATCTTTGAGACAAAAAGATTCAATTAATACTGCCAAAATACCTTTAAAATTTTTTGCTTATGGGACTATTTTTAAATGCCATCATTACTCATCAAGCCAATCAGATTTTTTAAAATTTTTAAAAGAATTGGGTTTTAAAGTTAATCTATTAGGTAAAATTGTAAAAAACGAAAAAGAAATTTTTAATAATTATAAACAATTAGAAGAGCAGAGATCTAAATTAGATTATGATATTGATGGTATTGTATATAAGATTAATAACTTTCAGTTACAAAAAAGATTAGGAAACTTATCTCATGCTCCTAGATGGGCTATTGCCCACAAGTTTTCAGCTGAAAAAGGTATTTCGAAAATTAAAAATATTGAAATACAAGTTGGAAGAACTGGCGCTTTAACGCCAGTGGCTAAAATTGAACCCATTAATATTGGCGGTGTATTGGTTTCCAATGCAACATTGCATAATGAAGATGAAATTATAAGAAAAGATATTAGAATTAACGATACAGTTGTGGTTCAAAGAGCCGGTGATGTTATTCCTCAAGTTGTAGAAGTTGATTTAACAAAAAGAAAATCAGATAGTAAAAAATTTATTTTTCCAAAAAAATGTCCATGTGGTTTTGATACAATCAAAGATTATAACGAAACTACAAAAAAATTTGACGCAGTTAGAAGATGTCCTGATAGAGGGTTTGAATGTAACTTGATGACAAAAGAAAAAATCAAACACTATGTCTCTAAAAATGCTATGAATATTGAAGGCTTAGGAAAGAAAGTAGTAGAAAATTTTTGGGAGCTTAATTTAGTCAAATTACCAACCGACATTTATAAACTTAATTTTAATAAAATTTCACAGTTGGATGGATGGGGAAAACTATCAGCGAAAAATTTAGAAAATTCAATTAATGAGACGAAAAAAATAAGTTTAGATAGGTTTATATTCGCATTAGGGATTAGGCATATTGGTCAAGAAAATGCAAAAATTTTAGCTAAGTATTTTAAATCAATTAATAACTTTAAAAAATTAGCAGAAAGTAGAGATCAAATATTTAATAGTTTACTTGATTTAGATGGAATGGGGGAAACGCAAATATCATCCTTAAAAAATTTTTTTTCTAATAAAATTAATAAAAAAATATTTTTAGANTTAACAAAATATTTGAATATTGAAAATGTTTTAGAAAATTCAAAAGGAAAATTNTTTAATCAAACTTTTATGTTTACNGGTGCAATGGAAAAAATGAGTAGATCAGAGGCAAAACAAATTATTGAAAACGAGGGTGGAAAAGTTCTTGGNTCNCCATCTAAAAAATTAAATTTTCTTGTATCAGGAGATTCNAAGCCTACGCAAAAAAAATTAAATAAAGCTAAGGAATTAGGAGTAAAAATATTAAGTGAAAAAGAGTGGTATCAATTAATTAATTTTTAAACACAATTTTCGCAAATAACTTCTTTCATTCCTTGTTAAAAACTTATTTATTTTTTCAAAAACATCTTCGTGATATTCATTGATCCAAGCCTTTTCTTTTGAAGAGAGCATGTTTTTTATGATCATTGTATTATCAAAAGGTACCAATGTTAAATTTTCAAATTTTCGATTACGATTAATAAAAATTAAATTTTCAAGACGAATACCAAACTGATTATCTTTATAATAACCAGGTTCATTTGAAATCACTTGGTTTTGATAAAATTTGGTATTTGAGTATTTAGATATAGAAGGCGGGTGTTCATGAACATTAGATAAATACCCCACGCCATGTCCAGTTCCATGATTATAATCAAGTTTCTTAAGTTTTAATAGTTTTCGCGCTAATAAATCAATTTGTTTTCCAAGTGTATTTTTTTTTAAATTGAAATTTGAAACTTTAATATGACTCTTTAGAACAAGAGTATAATAAAGCTTTTTGTATTGTGACTGTTTGCCAATTGCTACAGTTCTAGTCATATCAGTAGTTCCATAAAAATACTGCGAGCCACAATCTAAAAGATAAAGATTATTTTTTCTTAAATAATTAGTTTTATAATCTTTTGCGTTATAGTGAA
>JGI10211J34971_10004152_pt1 | contig 11520 bp, 14 predicted proteins | sample Etolagsediment_FD_34971 | JGI IMG/M metagenome (IMG submission 34971)
TTTAAAAATGATAGTCTATCAAAATTAGTTTTATGAATTATAATAGAAGGTAAAAAAGCTTTAAGTCTTTTTTCTAATTTAAGAATATCAATAGTATCATAACAAGCCCAACCATTACAATTAACATGAATTTCAATATTTTTTAACCCATAGTCTTCTATAAATCTTAAACCTTCCCAAACACTACCTTCTGCGCATTCACCATCACTTAAAGTAACATATACTTTTCTATTTGGGTTAGCCAATGCTCTTCCTATAGCTATTATAATTCCAGATCCTAAACTGCCTGTAGAACAATATATGTGATTTTTTTCATCTAGATTTGGATGACCCATATGTTTTTCGGCTAATTTATCCGCGTCTATATGACTATAATACTTTTCTAAAATAGAATATAAAGCATATGCTGCATGACCATTAGAAAGTATAAATATATCTTCTGGGTTTTTATTTTTAAATATATTATCTAATATATCTATACATGTAAAACAACTACCCACATGCTCTTCTTTATGATCGTAAAGAAGCTTAAGTAATCTTTTATTTAATTTTTTATCCATTTTTATATCCATTTATATTATCAGTACAAATTCCTTTACAAACATCCAAATTATCTTGATATATTTCAGGCATTACTGCTATGCTATTTTTTATTGGTTGTTTACCTGGGTAAGCCCAAATATATTTTTGGCTAGTTAATGTTATTGTATCAGTTTCATGCCAAAAGTAATTAAATCCTTTCATTAAAAAAAACCATTCTATTGCTTCTAGATTTTTACAATGAATCCAAAGTTTATTTTTTCGTTCATTTAACCAATGTTGTGTTATAATATATTGTGGTTCATCATGCCCCAAATAATAAGTACCTTCAATTACCCATACATCAATTTCTACATCATAACCTAAATTTAATGCATTATCTATGTAATTAGGATGATTTTCTTTATCATGTTGTTTGCCATTTACATTTCCCCTATGTGATATTAAAATCATCTATAATGTATTATAAAAATTATTTTGTATTTCTTGTTTTTTAATATTTTTCGGATGATATAAACACCATTCTGGAGTTCTTGGTAAATGACTCAATGTCGTATAACCATCTAACTTTTCATGCACTTTATTTATCCATTTAATATCATCTGAGTTTTTGTAGATTCTCCATTGGTAGTCTGGAAAGTTCACCCATCCATTTTCATCTACTCGCCAACCCCATTTTGACACGTGTTCTGGGGTCAATCCTTCAACAGTATTGATTCGGGGAACCATTATTACATCGACTTCGTTATGTTCTAAAACTTGAGGTAATAAGCGAATAACGTATTCATCTACCATCTCATCTGCATCGATCTGAAATACGTAATCACCTGTACACATATCAGTAAGCCAATTCTTCATTTTTCCGAAATCACCATCAAACTCATATGAATACCATCTAACAGGATAATCTTGTAATGGTTGATATGATGTTCCTGGGTCTACTGAAACAAGGTATTCTCTAACTTCTTTGGTACCGTTTACTGAATCATATACTATTACAATTTCATCTTCATCTCTTTTGTTTTCGATTAAGAATGTGAGTAATCGTTTGATTTCATCAATCTCATTACAGACTGGTATTGCGTAACTTAGTTTCATATTTTTTGAAGTTTAGGTAAGTTCAATTTAGGAAGTTTCAAGTCTTGTTGTATTGGAATTGACTCTGTTCCTTTATCGATAATTTCTATTAATTCGTCATAACGCTTACTTACTGCGTTTTTGCTAAAATTGGTAATTGCATAATATCTTTGACGTTTTGCTAATTCAAGCCACTTTTTATAATTTTTCTTGACTTCTTTCAACATCTTTTCTGCATAACGATAATCAACAGTAAACCATTTAGCTTCTTTCAATAGAAATTGATTTTGTGCAGATGCATCAATTGGAGTCACTCCTCCAGGCAAAGCACAGATGAAGTCTTTGTTCAAGAAGTCTGCAGGACCAGAATAGTGTGGAGCAATAATAGGTTTGCCCGTAGTTGCAAATTCAAGTAGCGGACGTCCAAATCCTTCACCTTTTGTGAATGATACCATTGCCTTTACCTTTGGGTGATTATACAATGAATTCATTTCATCATCAGTTAAATCTCCATGCAACAAGTATACATTTGGTAAACGATCTTTCTTATGCAAGTCTCTAATCTGTGCAATTTTATTTTCAACCTCAAATCTGTCAGTAACTGAATATGTTGCACCTGATGTTTTTAAAATCAATGCAGGACCAGAAGTTTGATTTTTAAATGTATTGAAAAATGTATGTATCATTCCGGAAATGTCTTTCCTGTCTTGACCTAAATTGCCTTGCAACCAATGACCCACTGAAAGAAATGCAAATGATTCTTCTATTTGATCAATTCCTGTTAATTCAATCAGCGGTTTACTATTATCATAACAAGTTTCATCAAAATATTCTGGAACAACCTGTATATTACTAGTAATTGATTTTTGTGTTGCTTGTGCTGTATTTAGAATTACTTGTTTTGTAAATTCACTTGGCACAATAGTAACATCCATTTGATTGATTTTGTCAATCCAATCCGGAGGACAAATGTCGCCTTCTGTCGCTGCAGTGACGCCTATGTTAAACTTGCCTACCTTTTGAAATTCATTTGGAACTGTTATTTGTACCCATATATCAGGTTGTTCTTGCATTTGCGGAGAAATGAATCTCGACTTCCAATCATCTGAAATAGGATATGAAAATGGTGTATGCCCCCATGGCAATGAAATTAGCTTGATATCCCAATCTTTAGACTTTTTTTCTATTAGATTAGAAATAACTTCTCTTGCATGATGTCCATAACCACTTTGTGTCTGTACTGGCGATGCTATAACTACTTTTCTCATTCGGTAATACCTATATTTTCGTATTGTGTGGATTCTACTTTATTAAATGTATATCTAGGCCGTGCTTCTTTTGGTTGAGTGAACAGAAAGTCAATGTGTTGAATCATTGATTCGCCCATCTGCTTGGCTGTTAATCCATGTGTCAAACAAAATTGTCGTCCTGCAATACCTGCTGCTTGTCGTTTTGTGTCTGAAGTTTCCCACCACTCTCGTATTGCGTTCCCCACATCTTCAAAACGAACTCTATCATCAAAGATATATGGTGTAGCTGGTGATCCTTGTAATGATCTATTACTTGGAAATACTGGCTTAGCCCATTCCCCATGTTTCTTATATTTTCCTGTATGGTTTGTGGTGAAACTTTGATCGAATGTAATCCAATCGCCATTCTCATCCTCAAATCTCATTTGGTCTTGTAATCCTCCAGTAACAGTATTTACAATGACAGTACCTGCAAGTAATGCTTCTGTGCTACTAAGTCCCCAACCTTCATTTGATGCAATGTTTACGACAACGTCAGCTACATTATACATTGCATTAAGATCTTTTACAGCCAATTTCTTGTCTGAAAATAATACTTTAGCATCTGGTGCTACTGCTTTCCAAACTGCTCTTAAATCAGTTCCATTGCCGTCTACTATTGAAGTATGCATAACAAGTGCTACTCGGTTTTGTTGATCTTTTGGTAATGATTTTCGAAAATGCTCAAATGATAAAATAACATCACCTGGAAGTTTTCTTCTAATGTTTCTATTGTTCCACATTACTAAGAAATCGACACCATTATCTGTTTTTAGTTGTTTGAACATTTTTTGATATGCATCATCATCCTTTGGCAATGGCTTGTAATATGTATCATCTAATCCGTGAGGAACATATGCAGTATATACAGTATTCCATGAGTCTTTTTCAAAATGAACTTCATCTAGATTTAAATCAACTACATTGAACCCATTCTGTCCTAGTACTTCTCTGTGAATGTTGTCAGATTGTTTTGAAATGCCCATAATCAAATCCGAACTGCCGTAGAAAGGAGCATTCCACATTGGGTATGGCAAATCATCCCAAATTGAATAATAAATAATTGGAAGATGATATCGTGTTTTTAGCTCATGCTCTAGAGCATATAGCCACGTCCAATATCTTGGATCTGTGAAATGGAATATTGCATCTGGTTTCTCATGTTCAATTACTTGAAATAGTATATTTCTATCTCCGTAACCATCCCATGGAATAATTTTTACTGAAGCATCTTCTACTCCAGTTTCTTTTACAAATTCCGGCGATGCATCAACTAATTTTCCTTGTTCTGGATGTTTGATTGCAGCTCCGATCTGAACCCAATCATATTTGTGAACTGTCTTTAAAACTATTTCTTTACTAATAGTTCCAATACCAGACGGTAACCGTAGATCATCTGCCAGAAGCAGAATCTTCTTTTTTGCCATTCGTAACCTTTTCTTTATTTTAATATAAATATATTATTTGAGAATAACAACCGATTTGTTTTTCTTTCTTGCTCGTTTAACTGCTGTATCAAGTTGCGGGTCTAATTTACCTGCAGAAAGTACAATCATCTTATCGCAAGCATCTGCAATAAGTGTCATGCGATGAAGAAGCTGTGAAAAATGATACTTTTTGCCATAATATGCTTCCGGCATAGCAGAATACATATTTTTACCTGTATATGATGCATTGTATTCTACATAAGGAAGTCCAAATTCCAATGAATACTTTTTTACCATATGCGGTGCACCTTCTGCGCCTCCTTGTCCTAATACAGTAACCGACTGGTCTAATCGTTTTAAACGACCCAACACATCTTGGAGTTTTCTTTTACTCTGCCAATCTCGGCTACCAATTACAGCTATTTTCATTTTTTTCGATAGTCGTCATAACGATAACGAATGTGTTTAGGTTTGAAACCATAACCAATTCGAAATCCTCGTTCTAACATCTCTCTGTTTTGTTTGTTATTAGGACCTTCAATATCAGTAAGCAACGTATATAAACAACGTTCATATCCTCTGTCAGGCTTATGACGTTTCATTAAATATTCATATACATATGCGTGTTTGTGTCGATACATTATACTATAATATAATGAAAATTACTCACGAATCCTATCTTCTTTAGGACAGTTTTCATAATCTTCTTTGAAAGGACAATATTTGCAATTCTTTGCCCCTTTGCCAGCAACAGCCATGTATTTTCGATCTTCAACTTTTTTACCATCGGGTTGGAAACATTCTTCAACAAACTGATCAATTTGTTTTTGTACTTTGTTTCGTGAAGGTTTTCCAGATGCCGGCCTTACCTGTTGAATACGCTTTTGAGGAAACATTGACTCTTCAAGAAGCTTTCTTTTAACTATAAAAAATTCAATGTCAATGTTGTCTACTGGTACGCCGTACTGTTTTGCAAAGTATGTCTTGTATGCTATGAGTTGAGCAGCCTTTAATTTGTCTGCCTTTTGCCATTTATTCCAGCCCATTCGACTGGTTTTAATGTCAATGATTGATATTGTATTAGTTGCAGTATCTCTAATTACTAAATCTATAAATCCATACCAAAATACATTTGCATTTTTTTCTGATGCTGGCACGCATAAATCTAATTCGACACCAACCAGCTCTGTATTCTTTGTGCTAAAGTATTGTCTTCGACGCTTCTGAAACCATTCTAGAATAGCAACGCCATCTTCTAAATACTCACCCAATTCATGTTTATTAGAAAAATGCTCTCCTGTCTGTTCAACAGCTTTCGCATATTCTGCTTTGAGCTTTTCTGTAAGCGTATTCCGGAAATTCATCCAATCTGCTTGCTTCACACCTTTTGTAAGCAATACTGTAAGGTATTCTTGCATTGTTTCGTGAAATGCAGTACCAAATGTTGTTTCAATGCTATGAGTGAATGGTGCTAACTTTTTGATGTATGCAAGTTCCCATTGTTTAGGACATTTCTCATACATTGACCATTGTGAATATGAAATGCGTGTTGGTACCGTAAATGGATCACGTCTTGCTAATTTGAATAATGGCGATATATATGTTACATCATCTTTCATATCTAATCTTCTTCGTCGGCATACTCTTCAGTTAAATACTCTATACAACTATCTCTAAGGTCTATTTTCTTGTTGACTTGTTTTTCCCAATACCCATCCATAGCTTCATCAAATAATTCTTCAGTATCGAAATCATCTTCATTAGGCGCATCAAATTCTTCATCCTCTACGGATAACTCACCCATATAAACTGCACCACCACCTAATGGTTGTGATGGGGATTCATCATCGAATGTAAACTTAACCCAAACCTTCTTATCAATTTCAGATAGGATGTGATGTAGTTGTTCAATAGCTCCTTCACTATAGTACCATGCTGATGTGGTGTTCATACAAAAATAATCATCACCAACCTCGATGTCTTCTACATAACACCACTTAGCTCCCATCCTATCAGTGAACTCACTTCTATCATATTCAGCTTCACCATACAATTTATTGTATAGATACATCCCATCGCTTTGAGTTTCCCAATCATCAGATTCAGGAAACATTTCCTGCAGTTTCTTAAATACTTTAGGGTTCTCTGATTCAACCTCTATGTATGTATATACGTGATTTGCCATTTTATTTTTATTTTATTATAAGAAATTACTTTGAAATATCCAAATAATTACTTGGCCCATTTGCCGTTTTGAACTAGTTGTGCAATAATACCATATACTGAAAGGTCAGCATAAGTATCTTGAGTTGATTCGCCTACTTCATCTGGCTGACCAAGTACTACTAGTTGTTTTAGTCGTTGAATTTTATCATTCATTCTGAACCATAAACCTGTCAGTGATAGTTTGATGTCATCATCGCTCTGCAATGCAGTACCTACTGAGATATTACCTGGCCCATAATTCCTTTGTTTTTTACAAAAGGTTTCATATTGTTCCCACATAATCCTTTTGTATTCTTCCATCATTTCTGGATATGTTTCTTCACAATATTGAATTGCACTTTGATTGGATTTGCTCATTTCACTCCTTTTACTAGTTTTTTAATTTCGTTTGGTTGATAACCGTAACGTTGTAGCAGGAAAGAGCAACTATCCTTTGACATAAGATCAACATAATCTGTAGCCTCAGCAAGGCTAACCTGATAATGTTCGGCTACTTGTGAAACTAACTCTTTTTCATACTTATCTTCCTTCTTGCCTTTTATGTATTTAGCGAAGGTCTTGTTTGATGGGAGGAGACCATGATACAAGCGATAAGTATCTTTGGGAGAAAGTAAACCTATTGTGTAACGCTGTAACTCATTGATAACTTCAGTTAGTTCCATACGCATTGATAAGAATCGATTAACAATGAATGGAGAGAATTGTTTTTGATCATGATCTGACCATTCTGACCATTCTTTCTTTTGATGCGTAATTCCATTGATAAAGTCAAAGATAGTTGCTGCTTTCTTTTCTGCCATTTTAATATTTTTTACCGTGCTTATAAGGTCTTGTTCGATTATATTCTAGTTTCAATTCAATATGTCGTTCCAAATCAATACCAAAACCTTCACACATATCAAAAATACGAATTACTGTATCAGCAATTTCATCTTCAAATGTATCTTTTATACATTGATCAAAATCTGCTTGATAATCTTCTGGTTCGGTTCTATCAATTGCTTTTGCGTCAAATAGTTCAACTAAGGCTTTTCTAGAACCTCGATGCGCTTCTAATGCTTCACCTAATTCTGATACGATTAGCATTAGTACCTCGCCTACATTTTTTCTATCTTCCCAAAAGCCTTTTTCTACGTTGACTTGGTGAATTTCTTTTTGTATTTCTTTTATGTTCATAACTCATTCATTAATTTAACAAACATTGCCATTATGTTAATTTCGTGGTCGACGACGTGAGCATCTTGATACTGAGCTTCTGCCAATATTAAAATAACACCAGCAACATGACCTGTTCCATACTCGTCGATTGTATCATACAAGAATGTGAATAGTGGTTGAAAGTCTTTTACTTTGCTATCAGCTATAATTTGACGTATTTGAGTAAATGCTTTCTTCTTATCTTTCAAATTCTTTAACACTTCAAGTATTTCAGTCATGTAATTGGCTTGAACTGTGCTTTGCTTGTCAATACGCAATTCGCCGTTAACTACTTGAGCTTGAGCTGCATTGATTGCTCTTCTAACATCCGGGTATGATGCATTGATAATTGTTGCTACATCTTTAACATCATATTTTACGCCCTTATCGTCAAGAACCGTTACCAATCTCTGTGCTACATCACGCTTATTTGGAGGTGTGATTCCAAATACTTGACATCTTGATTGAATTGGGTCAATAATCTTTTCAACATAGTTACATGTAAGAATAAATCTTGTTGTCTTGCTATATGTTTCCATTAGATTACGCAATGCTGCCATGGCATTGGGCGTCATGTAATCGAACTCATCTAATATGATTATTTTCCATTTACTAAATCCTACCGAACTCGCAAATCTTTTTATTTTATCTCGAACTGCATCGACAGAATTTTCGTCGGACGCGTTAATATACATTACTTGACTATCAACTGAATTAGCTAATATTTTTGCTAATGTTGTTTTACCAGTGCCAGCTGGGCCATAAAATAATAAGTGTGGTAACTCACCATTCTGAATCCAAAGCTTTGACTTTTCAATAACATTTTCGTTTCCGATATAACCATCAAGTGTAGTCGGCCTAAACGATTCCACCCAGAGGTCATGTTCTTCATTTTTATTTACCATAACATTTATCTAATTGTTTTTTATTATTGCCTGTAAATATTGATTCATTAATATACGAACTAATATCACTCTCTGTTATTATAATGAATTTTTTACTATTTTCCAAACAATATTGTTTAGCAGCTTTAATTTTTAATTCACAACTTCGTATATTAGATTTTGGCTTTACTTCTATTAAGGTTTTAGTTGTAGGATCATAAAAATCAACAATATATGCTTTTTGATCACCATGTTGGTCAATATATGGAATTCGTATTGTTTCATATTCCCAATGCTGATTACTATACCATAAAACTGCTTCCCAACTACTTCTAAATCGTCTAATAGTATCACCCACTTCAATTTCAGCTGTCCAATGAGTAAATGTATTAGTAATTTTCGGCGTAAATGTTCCGTCAATAATTTTTTGTTTCATTATTTTGGAAATTTTCTTAGACGTTCTTTGTTTAGTAGCAATACCAATAGATGTTTGGTAATATTCTTTTAACTTAACTGAATTTTGTTTTCCAATTGACTCTGCTGTTTTTTTACCTTCAGTTGTTTGATAATATTTCAGTTTTGATTGTGTTATTTTTTCGCCAACTTCTTTTGGTCGTTTTTTATTTTTTTGCCAAACTCTATTTGTAGTGCATGTAGGACAATATTTTCGATATCGATGTTCATCTAGATATTTTATATTACAATGATTACAAATATGTTCATAACCATCAGTCCTACATGCACTACAAAGTTCTTCATTCCATATTCCTTGAAAATTAGTATTACATCTATTACAAATACGATTTATTGGTCTATATCCGCCCATAACTCACCTTTTATAATAAATATGGCCGTTGAGAGTCAAAAAATCTATTTCTAATATATTAGTTTTGGAGCTGCACCAAAAAGTATGTTGAATCAAAATCCTGACCGTGAAATTCAACTTTAGCCAATCCTTGTGATGAAACATGAAGCGTACCCATATCACCTCTATTTGCAGTCAAAATTTCTTTCAATTTGTCTGCTGAGAACATGATTGGTTCCATTGGATTCACTCCACCATCAATCTCAAATGAAATATTATCTGCATTGATGGTTGTATAATTGATAATGAAACGAATTTTACCTTCTTTTACTTGAACGGCAAAGTTCTTTGCATCTGGTAGTGCATTCTTTGCTTTAATGAAACGATTGATGAATACATCATCTAAGTCAATGCTAACCTCATACTCAGGTTGTTGATTGATTGCTGGCACTGCTGGAATAACCGTAGTGTCTGCCAACATGAATGTCATCTTGGTAGATCCTTCTTTGATCTCCATTGAAAAGTTCTTTCCAGCACTTTCCCTTACGTTGATGTCAATGTTTTCATTTACCGCTGACAACATCTTTGTTAATGTACCTGTGTGATTGATACCTAACTCTCCTTTAAGAAAGGGATCGGTTTTCCATTGAACATTACCAACTACTGTCTGATCAGAGTCAATTAAATCACAGCTTACGCCGTTTTCATTTTCCTTTACAATAACCGCTTCACAGTTTCCTGCTAAATGATAACGATTAATAAAATTTACGAGTTTACTTTTCTCCATTTTGTAACCTATTTTTATAATTAATTTGTCTTTTGTCCAAAGAATTGATTGAATGATGTAGCATTGATAGTTGATATACTATCTCCACCGAACTTTTTATATACTTTTTTGTATTTTTCATATACATGCATTGCTGCGTCTGGATCTGCAAACATTTCATGCATTGATAGAATAACTGAATACAAGTCTCTTGGAATAAGTGTTTCTAGCATTTCTACATGGCTATCAACAACCTTATTGATATCTTCTGCTAATCGTACATACAAATGTGTATTATGAACTACCATTCGAGGCATAGCTTCTTGCGAATAACGATCTAAGCCTTCTGCCGTTTTGCCTTCTAAATATTCATACGTAAAATCTTTACAGGCCGGACAATCTAATCCGCAAGCTACATGTTGATGTTTATCAACTTGAGTAGATGCAGTCTTACCTTGTGTAATATGTGTTTGTCTACGATATTCATTATTCTTAGGAAAATACAATTCACTGAATGATTGAACTTTATAATTCCAAGAATGAAGATATGTTCCATATACTGGATATTGTCCTGGTGATGATGAATCTGTGCTAACATATATTCTATTATTAGTTAACTTGTTCATTAGTTTTTGCAATGTTGCTAAAATAAAGAAATCTGATATCTTGCTAATACCCAACAAATGCAAGTACTTGTTATGTTCTTTTTCAAATTCCTTTTCTTGAAGCATTAAAGCTAATGCAAACATGAAGTCTACTAACTTTTGCGGGCCGCCAATTGCCCAACCACTGAAATCAAAGTCTTTGAATTTATGATACCACCATGTATATTCCTCAGAATTAGAACCTTGAAGCATATTAATGAATGCAGTCTTTCCTGATTGATTCTTTTCAAACCATTTAAAATTATCAAATGAAATATCCGCACATTCATGAAATTTGTTCTTGTATACAGTCTTAGGTGGAATATCCAAATTAGCTGCTACATCTGAATTAGCTTCTAACCAATGAAAGATCTTTTCTCTCAATTCATTTGAATATGGCAATGCTCCCGTTGCAATCTGATAACCACCAGAGTCGCCAAATACTAATACATCTTTTTCTAATCCGAGTTGATCTCGGAAATCCATCTTCTTGTAATGATGGCCTGCAGTAATCAAAAAGTATGGGTGTCGCCATTCTGATGGATATCTTGAGTCATAGAATTTGACTGGAGTGCCATCTGAAAATTTATAATCCTTTTTGAATGCAGAAACCATGCTCCCCGCTGAAAGCGATGGATAATAAATAAATCTTTTATCTTGCATTT